>Ga0068627_1000208_pt1 | contig 11832 bp, 10 predicted proteins | sample InSIn1gowninarea_FD_77430 | JGI IMG/M metagenome (GOLD analysis project Ga0068627, IMG submission 77430) | Clean room microbial communities from NASA Spacecraft Assembly Facility at Jet Propulsion Laboratory, Pasadena, California, USA -... ... | reverse complement strand
TTTCCTTTCTCATTTATTGTATTTCAACTCCAAACTTTTTTCGTTTGTTATTATAAGATGCAATATCAGATTGTTTAGTGGTTTAAATTTCAATGAAAGTATAAGCATCCAATCAAAACATTTTTTTAATATCTTGAAATTATTATTATATTCATTACGCAAAATAAACAGCTAACAGTAAGTTGGATTAAAGCTTAATAGTAGTTACTTTAGGCATGTAAATCACTGCTATAATAGTCGGATATACTTTGAAAAAGCGTAGAATTAAAACATTTCGAGTTCTTTTATGAGCCAAACTTTATTACTACTATTTTTCATCGTTGCGTCGCACTCTTGTGCCATTCATTTCGCTATTCAGCTTTAAATAACTATTATAATAGATAAAATTTTTTATCCATTATTGCAACTGCATACGTGTTGACAATATTTTATAAAAATAAAGGTGTACATATACATGTTTCAATAATACAGGAAATATTATAAGATGCATAAAAATCTATAACAAAAATGAGTATTTATCAATCTCTTGTCACTCATAAATCAAAAATTGGAGTTATCGGACTTGGTTACGTTGGTTTACCTATTGCATTGGAATTTGCGCGCAAAGTATCTGTTATAGGTTTTGATATTAATAAGCAAAGGGTGGAAATGATGCAGCGAAAAATTGATCCGAGCCGCGAATTAGGTACTGCCGCCTTTGATGGTTGTGATATTAAATTTACTTCATCAATTGAAGAACTAAAAGAAGCTAACTTTTTTATTGTTGCGGTTCCTACACCCGTTGATCCTCACAATGTTCCTGATTTGGTACCGCTTCAAAGAGCCGCAGAAACTATTGGTAGGGTATTAAAAAAAGGAGACTATGTTGTTTTCGAATCTACAGTACATCCTGGTTGTACAGAAGAAGATTGTTTACCCATTATTGAAAGATTAAGTGGACTTAAAGTTTGCGAAGATTTTAAACTAGGATATTCGCCTGAGAGAATAAATCCCGGAGATAAGAACCATACGTTACAAACAGTGGTAAAAGTTGTTTCAGGATGTGATGCAGAATCGCTTGAAGAGGTTGCGAAAGTGTACGAACTGGTTGTAAAGGCAGGCGTTCACCGAGCTTCATCGATAAAAGTAGCAGAAGCAGCAAAAATTATTGAAAATACACAACGTGATCTGAACATTGCTTTAATGAACGAATTGTCGATTATTTTCGATAGAATGGGAATTAATACTTATGAAGTATTGGAAGCAGCAGGTACAAAGTGGAATTTTTTAAAATTTTTTCCGGGGCTGGTAGGAGGGCATTGCATAGGGGTAGACCCATATTATTTAACTTATAAGGCAGCGGAACTAGGCTTTAACTCAAGGGTAATTTTATCTGGAAGATATATTAACGATAACATGGGAAATTATGTATCAAAAAAAGTTTTACAACATGTTATAGCTTACAGCAACAATGTAAAAGAATCTAAAATATTAGTATTGGGTGCTACGTTTAAAGAAAATGTAAGTGACATCCGAAACTCTAAAATAGCAGATGTAATTAAAACTTTACAATCTTATTATTTAAACATTTTTGTGTCGGACCCTTATGCGGAATCGGAAATGACAAAGCATGAATATAATTTCGAATTAACTGAAGATTTGGACGACGATTATGATGCGGTTATAGTTTCTGTTCCACATGCTTGCTATTTAAAGTACGATGATGCGTATTTTAAATCTATAACAAAGGAACATGCATTAATTGTAGACTTAAAAGGAATTTATAGAAACAAGATATTAAGCAGAAAATACTGGAGTTTATAGACAGATCTATGTAAATTTAAATAGCAAGATAATTAAGAGGATAAACAGTTGTTCAGATAGATGTTACCTATAGATTTATCTTTTGAAATTCTATTATAGCAAAAGACGGAAAGTGACGCCATGAAAAGATATAGTACAAGTGAGTGACACAACAGAAGCTGATGTAAAAAACATCTGTTTGTACCAAATAAATACAAAAGCAAATACGTATTAAGAAGCGCCAATGATTAAGAATAAAGTAATATTAGTAACCGGGGGAGCTGGTTTTATAGGGTCTAATTTATGTGAAGCTATTTTGGCTAATAATAACGAGGTAAGATGTTTTGATAATTTTGCCACCGGGAAGCGTGAAAACATTGAGCATTTACTTGAAAACTCTCGCTTCAACTTAATAATAGGAGATATCCGTGATCTTGAAAAATGTCGTAATGCTACTGACGGAGTTGATTTTGTATTACACCAGGCTGCTTTAGGTTCAGTTCCTAGATCTATCAATGATCCGATAACTACAAATGACGTAAACGTTTCAGGATTTTTGAATATGTTGGTTGCTGCAAGGGATGCCAAAGTAAAACGATTTGTTTATGCAGCAAGCTCTTCAACTTACGGCGATTCGAAATCGCTTCCAAAGGTAGAAGACGCTATAGGAAAACCTTTGTCTCCTTACGCAATTACCAAGTATGTGAACGAATTGTATGCTGACATTTTTTACAGAACCTATGGTTTAGATACAGTGGGGCTTCGTTATTTTAATGTATTTGGTCGCAAGCAGGACCCTAATGGTGCTTATGCAGCGGTGATACCAAAGTTTGTGATGCAACTTATGAAACACGAAGCACCGGTTATAAATGGGGATGGTGAATACTCGAGGGATTTTACTTACATAGACAATGTGATTCAGATGAATTTATTAGCTTTAAGTACTGAAAATAACGCTGCTTTAAATACTGTTTATAACGTTGCTTACGGAGAAAGAGAGACTTTGAACAATTTGGTTGATTATTTAAAAGAATATTTAAGCAAATTTGATGACGAAATAAAGAATATAAAAGTGAAGCATGGCCCGGCCCGTGCTGGTGACATTCCCCACTCATTGGCCTCAATAGACAAAGCAAAGCAGTATTTAGGGTACGACCCCAAATATTCACTGAAAGAGGGATTGAAAATAGCAGTAGAATGGTATTGGAAGAACCTTTCGGTGATAAAAGAAGTTGCTGTTTAAAGTAAACCGGGGGTTACCCTACGAACTACAACTTAACATTGAACATCCGGCTTTTTGTGTTGCCCATCCAGGTCGTTTCGCAAAAAACTCGTCAAACTTATTCGAATATGGCTCCTTCATAGCTTGCTGTAGCTTAACAAAAAGCTGATCGTTACCATCTCCAAGGTCTTCGATTGCCTGGTGCAACAAGTAATTTCGCAAAATAAAACGAGGATTATTTGCTTGCATACGTTGTTGAGATTCTTCCCTTGTAATGGTGTTTGTATTTATCCGTTGTGTATATGACTTAACCAAATTGAACAGCGTTTCACTTTCTTCTTGTGATAGTTCTTTATATAGGCTTTCTTCAAAATGCTTTACCACATCACGCTCGTTCGCTATATCAAACGGCAGGGTTATAAGCAATTGAAAAAAGATGGTCATATCCGCTTTTATGGTTGTCAGCGTTTTTTCAAACTGCCTGAATAGTTCAACATCTTCGGGTCTTGGGTTATCTAATCCTGTTTTATTAGCCATCATCCCGTAATACTTGTTCCAGAAAAAGTCGTCGTAATGGTTAAGTACCTTTACCAACTCTTCTGTGTCGGCTAATAAAGGTGCAATTGCTCCGCCTAAACAGCTTAGATTCCATTTTGCTACAGATGCCTGCCTTCCAAAAGCATATCTTTTGCCAGGAAGATCGGTGGTGTTAGGAGTGAAGTTTGGATCGTAATCATCAACGAACGAGTAGGGGCCATAGTCTATTGTAAGTCCAAGTATTGACATGTTATCTGTATTCATTACTCCGTGAACAAAACCAACTCTCAACCATTCAACCATTAAGCTGGCTGTTCGCTCAACAACCTCTTTATACCATTCAAGGATTTTATTTTCTCCGCTTATGTTTGGGAAATAATGTTGGATTGTCCAATCGACCAACTTCTTTAGATTATCTATTTCATTTCTTGCAGCCGGCATTTCAAAATTTCCAAAACGTAAGAAAGTTGGTGCTACGCGCATTACGATTGCACCTGGCTCAAACTCTGCGTTTCCATCATAAAACATATCGCGCATTACCCTGTCCCCAGTGGTTACCAGACTCAATGCTCTTGTAGTAGGAATGCCAAGGTAGTACATAGCTTCACTCATTAAATATTCTCTTAGAGACGATCTTAAAACTGCCCTTCCATCAGCTCTTCGGCTGTAGGGTGTAAGTCCTGCTCCCTTTAATTGTAACTCCCATACTTCGCTATCGGTTTTTAGCTCCCCAAGTGTTATAGCCCTTCCGTCACCTAATTGACCAGCCCAATTACCAAACTGGTGACCGGCATAACAGGCAGCGTATGGAAATATGGTAGGTGTAACATAACTTCCACCAAGAATATCTATATCTTTTTGGTCTGTTGGTTTTTGTATGTCAAGTTTAGTTGCAAGGTCTTCACTCCATGCTAATAACGTTACTTTTTTTACCGGAGTTGGTAGCGCTTTGCAATAAAACAGCCCAGGCGTTTGTCGTGGTGTTAGGTTTCCGCTATCATCTCCCGGAAAATTTTCTACAAAGTCGTTTCGAAACTGTATTGAGCTGAGGTTTTGCATTATTGTGTCTTTAATTAATTCCATTATAATTATTCAGTTTCTTCCATCAGAACAGAGTAGTTCTAGTAAGCTACTTTTCTCTATCACAATTACTTTGCCCATCTGTAAGAATTTATTGTTAGTTGTAACAAAGACAATGGCGTTTATTTAAACAAAAAATAAAATAGTTGTAAACGTTAACAACAATACGGTACATGTACACGAAAAAACAGCCTGTAAGGGCAGTGGTAAACGTTAGCTCAATTCGTTATAAGTCAAAATTATTTACAAATTGTAGCAATCGCACTAATGTTTTTCCGTTGCCGCTTAAAACTACACTTTGCAAGAGATAAATTAGTGTAATGGCTTCTTGTTTTTGATCAATAAAGAAAAAAATGTACAAGAGTGCGACGCAAGTAGAGCTTAATAGTAGTAATGCCCTGTGGCTCAAGAAAAATTCTATAATACTTTCTTACCCCTTGGTTACTATTATATAACATTTGGAAATAGTATGCTTAACATGTAAACTTGAAGCATTGCATGTTTTATAAATAGTACAAGGGTCCGACGCAACAATGTTTAATAGAGTTAATAAAGCCGGTAATACAACCATTTTCTAAATAAATAAACATAGGTGTACCGCCATCCATTGCTGTGTGTCTTTGTATTAATTTCCTCAATTTCTGCTTAAAAGTCTGCTGGTATATTAATTGTACCCTTAGTAGAAAGAGGAAGATTATGGGTAAGGATCAAAATGGAGCATTTCACCCCGGCAAAGGCAAGCCTTCTGGTGCAAACAAAGAGGAAGGACTAGGACTACAGCCGACACCCCCAGAAAAATTAGAAGAATACCTTGAGGTTACAGATAAATATACGACAGGTGAAGATGAATTACAGCCTTCTGTACCAGTAAAACATGCAAACAGGAATACGAGTAAGGGCGAAGAAACCAAGAATGGTGAGAATACAAATCAATAAAATGATTAGAAATTTTAGAAACCGTTGCTATGGAAAAAGATTCGAATAGTATTGACGAGCAAAAAAGTGGCGTAGATACTGATAAAAACAGACACTTGGAAGGAATAAACCGCGTGGTAAAAGATACGGAAGAAGACCTTATAGACAATATGCCTGACAGCCACCCTGAACCAAAACCTACTGAAAATAATACCCAATAACAGCAATTCAATTTTTTAAACACGGAGTAAATACTTGAGTTGTTGGCATATATATTTTATTATTCTATCTAAAAAGACGATTATGGCAAAACAAACAATGGGAAAAGATGAAAGCGGAGCATTTCACCCGGGGAAAGGAAAACCTTCGGGAGTTAATAAGGAAGAGGGCTTAGGTTTACACCCTACACCTCCTGAGAAAATGGACGAGTACCTTGAAATGACAGAAAAGTACACTTTGGGATCTGATGAACTTGAACCTTCTGTACCCGTAAGGCATCCAAACCGTAATACTTCAAAAGGCGAAGACAGATATAAGGGCAAGGAAAACAAAGAAGAAAGCAACAAAAGTAATAATCAAACTTTTACTGAGGATCGTGCATCTGTTGAGGCTGAGCAGCTACCGGGTGTGCTTACGAGAGAACGCTTTTCTGAACTTGCAAATTATAAAAGCGAATTTTGTGCGTCTATTTTTGTTGGCTCACACGCATCAGGTGTAGAAGTTAATGAACACTTTGACCCAATAAACTTTAAGAATCAGCTACAGGAAGTATCGAGAAGACTTACAGAAAAAGGTTACGAACAATCGTACATAGAAAAACTGCTGGAGCCTGGTTTTGAGTTGGTACGCAATAACGATTTCTGGACAGAACTTTCTCCGGGGCTTGCAGTGTTTATTTCAGACGGCTTTTTCAAGTATATAAAAATGCCTGTGGCGCCTGCCGAGGAGCTACTTGTTGTAGAGCCTACCTTTTACGTAACGCCGCTTATACCATTAATGGCAAGTAAAGAATATTTTTACCTGCTGGTAATTAGTAAGCAATGTGCAAAACTGTTTAAGGCAGATGCATGGGGTATGCAACGGGTTCCGGTTGAGCTTCCGCAAAGCATTGAAGAGGTTAAACGAATATCAGGTCTTGATGCAACTACATCCAGATCGGGCAGTTCTGGTTCAAGGGCACCAAGATATTCGCAGGAAGGTTCTTACCACGGAGCAGGTGGTGGAAATCCAGACGGTAAAGACAATATGCTGGTTTATTTCGAGGCAGTCGACGACATTTTATGGGAGAAAGTATTCAACAAAGAAAACGCTCCTTTGTTACTAGCGGGCGTTGAATATGTATTGCCTATTTATCGTAGTGCGGCCGATTACCATAATATTTGGCCAGAATCTCTTACCGGTAATCGCGATAGCCAGGAGACCAAAAGCTTGTACCAGGATGCCAAAGAGGTAATGAAGCCTTATTTTGAGCAACGCGTTACCAAAGCCCTTGCAACTTATGCAAATAATTCTGCTAATGGTTTAACTTCTTCTATAGCTGCAGACGTAATTCCTGCCGCCTATTATTCGCAGATTTCTCACTTATTTGTTTGCAAAGGCGCACACATTTGGGGAACATTTGATGAAATGGCTAATGAACTTAAGTTTCATGATACGCCAGATGAGGGCGGTGAAGACCTGATAGATAACGCAGTAGTTAAAACGCTTTCAAACGGAGGTGAGGTGTTTCTTTTGGAGAAGGAAAGAATGCCTGCAGACACACAAATTGCTGCAATAATGAGGTTTTAGTTGATAGTATAATGCATTTAAAATTCAAAATGCCACAATTACAAAAGTAAACTACTTGATCTGAAATAGCAAAATGTAAAAATATGCGGAGAAGAAAATGGTTGATAGCTTTGGTAATTGTGGCATTAATTATAATTGGTTTTTGGCTTTGGTGGCGTGCTCCTCATTCCGCAATAAAACAGGAAGCAGAAAAATTGAAGCCTGAATTAAAGGTGGCATCAATGAATATTACTGACATAGATGCGGATAAAATCAGCGCAACATCCAAAGTAATTATCAGCAGTAATTTGCCTTTAGAAGTTAAAACAAACCGCCTTGATTATGTTATTTATATAGATTCGGCTAAAGTTATCGAAGACTCATACACTAAACCTATCACCATACGTTCCGGAGATTCTACTGCAATAAATCTCCCCATGGAAATAATGTATAAAAAAATAACCGCAGTTCTTAAGCGATTTGAAAATGAAGGTGTGGATAGTGCGGATTATTCGATGAAAGCTACTTTTCAGGTGGATGTACCCATTGCAGGCGAGCGAAATTTTACTATGAATTTTTCAAAGCGGTTACCAGCTTTAAGGTTGCTAAAAGCAAAAATGGGCGATATAGACATTGGCAAATTTGGTTTTAAAGAAACAGACCTTAATATGGTAGTTAATGTAACAAACCCAAATGTGTTTCCAATAAACATGAAAGATGGAAAGTATAAATTTTCTATTGATAATGATGAAAATGTAATGGAAGGCGTAATGGAAAAAGTAGTAAGTATTCCTGCACACGGCACAGAACCGGTAGCTATGCATGTTGATATGAAAACAATGAAAGTGCCTAAATTAGGCTGGAAGATGTTGTTCGATAAAAAAGATACCCGTTTTAAAATGAATTTCAGTTGCAAGCTTATGTCTGAAAATGGCATGCTTAACAACAGCAACATGGCTTTTAACATGAGTGGTACCTTAGATGAATTAAAGCAGGCAGTTACCAAATAGTAGGAGGAGCGTGTAGGGTAGGAGCTAAAAAGTAAAAACGCTTGATGATAGGACGATTGGTTTACGTGAAGGTTTAGTAGAAATTAGGGTAGTTTTTTTAAAATGCAGCGTTGTAATTACCGCTGCATTTTTTATGTACTTAGCAAAAGTGCTGCTATTTAACTTTTCTTGCGTCGCACCCTTGTACTTTTCGTCCTCTGTTCCGCGTCCCCGTTGAAACTTAAAAAGAATCTTTCATTATTACCCAAAATCAACTAAATCAAAAACATTCAGGTTCAAACATCCCTAATCCATCAATTCCTCTCCATTTCCGAACTTCCCGTTCTTCATGTCGTCGTATGCCTGCATAATCTCTTCACGGCTGTTCATTACGAAAGGTCCGTAAGCAAAAAAAGGTTCACGAAATGGTGTAGCATACCCAAACAAAATAATAGCATCGGCGGTAGCTTTCATTTCCACAACCTGTCCATCATTGTTAAATTCAACAAGGTGATGTATTTGTGCCAGGTCGCCATTTACTTTTATTTCGCCTTTTACTATATATAAAAATACATTTTGTTCCTTAGGCACATTAATCTGAAATCTACTGCCGGGGTTAAAGTAAATAAACGAAAGATGAATATCCGTTAACGGTTTAAAAGGTCCTTCAGTACCATTCCAGTTACCGGAAACTATGTGTGCTTTTACCATTCCGTTATCGTACTCTGCTACAGGTATATCGTTTTTTTGAAGCCCAACATATTTGGGTTCTGTCATTTTATATTTTGCAGGCAGGTTAACCCAAAGTTGCAGTATTTCAAGTGGTCCACCCTGGGCTTTAAATTGCGGTGATGAAACTTCAGCATGTATCAGTCCGCTTCCGGCTGTCATCCATTGTACGCTACCTTTCTTAATTACACTTACTACACCGCTACTATCCTTATGTGTAAGATCTCCTTCCAGTATAAAAGTTACTGTTTCAAAGCCGCGATGAGGATGTGGACCGAAAGGCAAACCCGCATTATGCGGATGATATTCTTGCCAGCCATGATGATTTAAAAAAATAAAAGGATCTATTGCATTCATAGGAACAGCATGAGTTGGCATAGCACGATAGGTAACAAGATGTGCTATTGGTTCGTATACGGCCTTATGTTTTGCTTTAATTGTTCTCATGGGTCCTGGTAATAATTATTAAGTTGTAATAAAGGAGTTTTAATACATAAAAGTAATTAAAGTATAGGATGCTGAGTAATAACAAATTAAAAATGTTTGATTACGTATTTTGTTCGCAAAAGCTTATAAACCTCATGTCAAAGCTCAAGCCGCATGGCTTCGTTCTTGCAACAGGACTTCACCCGCTCCCGAACCAGCTTCGCATGTTTCTGAATGCTTTCGCCTTCGCTTGGCACCCAACCGGCTTAGGTCCCTTATGCAAGAACTGTTGTCAAAAAACAAGTACCACGTCAAGATCAATAACATTATGCGAAACTTCTACCTAATTCTATAAATTGTTATATAGGTAATTGAAAAACGTCTTAGTTATAATACGTAAAACGGGCTTTGGAGTTTATTTGTTGCCATAAAAAGCAGGTGTACAAGTGAGTGACACAACAAAAGCTTAATTAAAAACTAATGCCCGTTACATTAAAAATTTCACAAGCATAACTTTTAATGCTGTTACAGCTTTCGATGCCTTTAAATGAAAACGTAGACCATAGAGCATATAAGGACTACAGATAAAAAAGTACCGTTCGAATAAATTACCGCTTGCTACAACTGTAATGTAAAAAGGAGCTATCTTTTGAATAACTCCTTTTTACATCATACAAATTCCTCGGAAATAATTTTATACTAACTAAACAAAATGTTTATTGCTGGGTACCAGCGTTAGCTGCAAGAATACAACTTTTGCAAAAATCATTGAATTCAGTTTCCAGGTCGACTGTTACGTAACCTTCAATTTCTTTTTGAAACAGTTTATTATTATTCTGATCGATGGTTAACAGTCCATCTTTTATCATTGCATTTTTAACTTTGTCCCAGGTCAAAACTCTTTTCGGCAACGTATTAAAGGTTATTTCTTTATCTGAAAAACCAATTTCCTGCGGAAACTTTACCTGCTTTTCCATTAGTCCTGCAACGGCATATAGAACTGCCATCCATACATTTCTTGCCGGACCTATATACCAACCAACTGCAGCAACAAGTAATCCAAATCTAAAATAAGCTTGTCCTGTACGACGTTTTTTTATGATCGTAAATATCCAGCTAAGAATAATACCAATTCCAAGATACAGGTAAACAGCCCCACTTTTTGGTAGCTGGTAGTAAAAATATCCGAAAATAAGTAACGCAAAAACATACAATAGCTGGCTTACCTGGTTAACAAACCGGTATTCCTGTTTTTTTAATGTTATCAGGTAATCGTAAATCATTAGCTATTGCTCTTAACCATCAGATTACATATTTTAAATAATAAACGTGCTGCCACATTTGCATCGATGCCTGTTTCCCCAACCCCAACTTCGTTAAGGTCGAATCCTATTAACTTACGACCGCTTGCAATTACTTTTTTAAGTAAATATATTACTTGTTCGGCTTCAAAACCGCCCGCAACAGGAGTGCCAGTGTTTGGACATAATTTAGGATCTAAACCATCTATATCAAAACTTATATAAACCTGTCCGGGTAATTTTTCAACTACTTCATCAACAATCGTTTTCCAGGTTTCGCCTTCAAATTGCCTTTCTTTAATGTCCTGGTCAAAATAGGTAACTATACGATCAGGATTATCTATAATAAATTGAGCCTCATCTTCTGAGTAATCTCTTATGCCTACCTGAACTAATTTTTTTAATGCAGGAACTTCCTTTAAAGCATTATACATGATAGATGCATGGCTGTAATTAAAATCTTCGTACGACGCCCGAAGATCGCAGTGGGCATCTATTTGTAAAATTCCAAAGTCGCCAAATTTTTCGCCTACTGCTTTTAAGTATCCAAGTGGTGTGCTGTGGTCGCCGCCAATCAGTCCTACAAGCTTATCCTTATCAAGTAACGTTTTGGTTTGCTCGTAAACCCACGAATTTAGAAAATCGCTTCCTTCATTTATTTCTTTAAGGCTTTTGCACATAAACTTATTAGCCTGTACATCGTCGCCTTTCGAAATATAGTCTATATATAACTCCGCTTCTTTTCTTAAATAATCGCTTTTAAGCAATATCTTTCTGTCAATTGGTTTCATGTAGAAACCACTCTTCCAACCGTCTTTTACATCTGTGTCAAAAAGATCGACCTGTAAGCCGTCTTTAAATGCCTGTCCTGAGACCTTATCAAGGTTTGCACCCACCTTCCCACCTAAACGAAATCCCTGAGCTTTTGATGCTGTAGTTATTGCAATTAAAAGCACTGCTAAAGCGAACAATCTTTTCATATCTCTTTGTTTTTCTGCGACACAGTCAATTCTTATGCCATTTAACAAAATTGTCTTTCTCTGTGATATTTTAATCGTTAATTAGTTAAGTTTATTATTGACTG
>Ga0068627_1000202_pt1 | contig 11881 bp, 11 predicted proteins | sample InSIn1gowninarea_FD_77430 | JGI IMG/M metagenome (GOLD analysis project Ga0068627, IMG submission 77430) | Clean room microbial communities from NASA Spacecraft Assembly Facility at Jet Propulsion Laboratory, Pasadena, California, USA -... ... | reverse complement strand
AAGGGATGAATGGAAGAAGGATGAAGAAGTGTGGCCACTCATTCAAAAGTTTTGGAAGATCCCAGTTCAAACAATATTGCCAGAACTTAACGAGGAAGGAAAAATCATATTGGAGCTTGGAGTAGTCACAGAAACAAAAACCCAAAAGCTACAAAATCAATCAATTTCAAAGCATCTCATCATGTGGAAGAAGTTACCTTCTCAAGATTCCACATGGAAGGAGAAGAATTTTATACAAAAGCATCAAAAACTACTCAGGCATTGAGGACAACACTTTTTGAAGGAGAGGGGCATGTTAGGTCTCTATAGTACTAGTGTAACCCCTTATTGTTATTAGTACAACCCCCTTATTATATTGTTGTGCCCATGTAGTCCCCATATTGTTATTAGTGTGCCCCATAGAAGCCCACTATTGCTATTATTATTGTTATGTCCACTCTGATTATGTTATGACCCCTTAAAATCCTATATATAGAAAGGAGGTCTTGTCATTTGTATCATCCAATAATTGTTCCTTTGTGTAATGTAAAGAAGGTTGCCCCCTCGAAGAGGCTAAATTCTAAGGCATTGATCTATCTTTTCTATCTTTTTTGTGAGTTGGTTTCATAAAAATTACTCTGCCAATCAACCAGCCTATTGCTCTATCAATCAAGAAACCTATTGTTCTGTCAATAAAACAACCTCCTCTAATACCACCTGATCTAAAATCGGGGTTTGATAATTTGTTATGCTTACAGGAACCTCCCACTAAGTTAAACAAATAAATGATCTATCTTATATATGGCATTTGCGGAATTAAATACTTGAAACAATTGTATGTCTTTTTATTTTAAATTTTTAAGTGTTTTAAGTCCATTTGTTTATGATGATATTAAACACATATAATAGCGATATAATATAGAAAATAAACAACCTCACATAACAACAAATTTAATCTAGGAGTTGACCTTAATATCGTGGACTACGTCTCCTTAAGCTTTTGTCATCTTGACTTGGCTCTTTGGGATTATGGAAAAGTTTCTTTTACAAGTTCCACACTTAACTGCAAGGTTACTAAACTGAACCAATGGGCTTATAATACAATCTATATCACTGTCATAGTTTTCATCACTCTACAAACATATCTAAGCTCCCTTAGACTTGATTACTTCAATGAGTTCTCTGAGTTACCCCAAGATTCTTGATGGAACTAACTCCTTCAGAATTCTTTAACTATCACTGAAACCTCATCTACTGTCTCCAGAACATATCAAACACTGAAAATAGACTGATCATTTGCTGAAAATGAGCACTGCGTCCCCAAACTAGGCCGTCCTCCACAGTTGGCACTAGGCTGCCTGAAACTTCCCTGTAGCATCTTAGCCTCTAAAAGTCTCCAAATTCTTCTACAAATCCTTTTAATTTCTTCAAAAGGCTCATTACAGTCAGGAATGACTATTGGTTTGTTGAGAATGAGTACTGGTAGCTCTTACAACTGCCTCTAACCCCTAGCAGCCCTAAGTTCCAAAATCTCCCTGGATGAAAATCTCTATGAAGATGACTTCTTCAGCTTCTTTGGACTATTCTATTGGCTTCAAAAGGCTCCCATTAGCCTATCTAGCTTCTTGTTTCACTCCCTCTGGTCGAAGACTGCTCCTGGAGTGCATTTAGTCAATATCCCCTAGGGGTACTCCACCCAATTTGCTGAACTGCACCTAACTCTAGTTAAACATGGCATATCCGCTTAAGTTTAGCCACTCTACCAAGCTGACCATCAAAGGTGAGTAGTTACAATAATTGTTTGGGCATCCATATGAGGCAGTATAATCCTGACGGTTTAGGATAATCCTCCATAGAGCTAGCGGTCATGCAACCACGTGTCAACTTTTTGCAACTAGCGATATATCCCACTCGATCCAATGGATATTGTGTCATCCACTCACCAACTAACCCAGATGATCTCCACCATTGATGTGACTCGTCCAATCGAACGACTATCACGCAATCTCGCACAGATTCTTCCACGACTGATATCAGGTCCAAAGCGCACAAGAAAAGTAGTTTTCTCGTGCTACCTGTCGACCACTAAGGTTAATCATGTGAAATCATAGAATACCATTTACGACTTTTTGTCTGTGTGAGGAAAGGTTTAGTGCTTACCCCAAAAGGGAATATTACAGTGAATATTCCAAGGAATATATATATATATATATATATATATTTAATATTTTCAAAAACCAAATTATTCTTTGTCAAATGTCCAAAAATTGCAGCTTACTGGACTTTTCAAATTGTGATAAATCATTCATACGATATTGGTTTCTCAAACTATTTGCAGCATTGGAATTAGGAAGATGAGATCTATCTAGTCCCTCAGCTTTGACACTCTTTTAAACACTTTAAAGTCTGAGCTATCATGTAGGTCATGGATCAATATATGATCACCCTCAAATCCTCTCTCTCTCTCTCTCTTGTCCAATCCTATCTCTTCTTCCATCTCTCTCTCCCCCCCTCTACCCATCTATGTTACTATATCCCTCCATCTCTCCTTCTCTCTCCTTCTCTAGCCCCTTCTATCTATATCTCCTTATTTTTCTCGCTATCTCACCCCTACATATGCATTGTCTCTCTACATATCTCCCTTGTGACTCCCTCTCTCTCTCCACTTTTATGTCTATGTGTTTCTTCTTCCCTCCCTCTCACCTCATCTCTCACAAGCCCTCTCTCCCTCTATCTCTCTCTCTCTCTCTCTCTCTCTCTCTCTCTCTCGCTACCCTCAAACCCTCTCACTATCTCCCTCCCTCTCTCCTTCTCTCTCCCCCCTCTATATTTGTGCCTCCCTCTCCCTCTTCCTCTTCATTCCTCCTCTCCCCTCACCTTTAGTTTATCTCCATCTCTCCATTTTCACTCCCCCTGTCTCTCCACCTCTATTACTCTATAGGTTTTTTCTTCCCTCCCATATATATCTAGAGTTAATATATATCACGATATACTAATATATACTATGATATAAAAAAATTAATATTGTATTAATCCAAAGTTATGAAAGATAATAATATGAATATTATAATATATTAATATGAATATTATATTTAATAACAATAATAATATTTTAATATTAATATTAGGGTTAATAATCATTTTTCCATGGTATTAATAACAATTTGGCCAATAGGCTTGGTATATAATTAGATGTTCATTTCTAATCCTATTTGATATAGTTTTATTTATTTACCATATCTATTTATACGTCTTTTATAAATATGGTATTTGGCCCATGGTATTAATAATTATCTGTTCGATGGTATTTGGCCCATAGGCTTCACCTAAATAAAACCTCTTTCTTGAGAAGTTTATGGAGTAAATATAAAAAGAGGTTTTATTTATTTACCATGCCTCTAGTTTTTTATAGTTTTATTTGTTTACCATACCTATTGAGTAAATATAAAAAACAAAAAAAAAAATATTTACCATACCTCTAGTTTATTTATATTTATATTTATCTACGGTACCTTTTTTTCTATTGTTCTTAAACATCCTTATATTTTAAATTTATATTGTGTTTATACATAATAATAATTATATCAATTTTTAAATAGGGATTAAAAATGTTAGATGTTAAATGTTAAACATTACATTTACATTTACGTTTATGTTTACATTTACGTTTACATTTATGTTTACGTTTACATGTTTACCTTTTTACATGTGATTTACCCCATAAAAGGTTGTGATCTACCCCATACGGGGTTGTAGAACGCCTCTCAGCACAATAAATGAACATATACCCATTTTAATATGGTACTTATTCCTCCCGGATGGGCTGAGAAATGTCATAAATGCTAATATGAGGTGAGGGGGGTGGATATGAGGAAGAGTTTGAATGGTGATCCGGCCTAGGGCCATCACCTAGCTTAACTTAGGAGGATCATGCCACCTAGATTAACTTATGGGGAAGGCATGATTGTCCCACCCTCCACCTCAGTCACATGTTGTGTAATGATGTTAAACATCAACCAAATTCATCCATTGTTCCTTATGGGTAATCTTAAGAAGTGAAGAGGTGGTCTTGATGTTTCATATGTGTCTCAAAAAAGAAAGAGAAGCTACTATAATGGAGGATCTAAGAAAAATTGTTTCTTCTCAGTCATGTTTCTTATTTCTTTTTGTTATTTCCACCTTTAATTAGGGCACAAGAATAAGTACCCCTAACCTACCTTCCTTGCATAACTTATCACCTACCACTGATACACTCACGATATTTCAATGGTGGTCATTAAGGACTCTAATTCAATGATGTTGAGAGGTACACTTGAGAAATTGCAAAACAACTACAAGTGGTAGAGGGAATTTATCCTGATAGAGGATTTTTTTTGCTTCAATATTTTGGTTGAGGATCCTTCCCTACTTCCTCTCCCAGGAATATAATATATGCACCTTCCCAAATGACTTCATGTCTATTACAACTCAATCTTACCAAGAGAGGATAGAGTGTGATGAGCCAAAGAATTTGGACGACACCATAAGAAAGGCTAATTGCTATTATGAATAGTCAAAGAATAGAGAAGAATAGAAAAAGTCTTGGAAGACGAAAGGAAGTCAAGATTTCAATATCGTAAAGCTAATGGAAATATTCCAAATAAATGTTTTCCATGAAGCACTAAGCTTCAACAAAACTATCTTATGCTAAGCGAGATGAAGCAAACAACATGTGTGTAAGAATAGGTAGGGGATTAGAAAGGGTGAACTTTGAAATGTTGGGGCTTTGGACAAGAGAATCTACTATGACATTTCTCCCTTAGAAAAGAGTACAACAAGAGAAAGGTGTACAAGTAAAAAAGGCTATAGCAATTAATGTTGTAGAAAGAGTGATTCTGAGGATTTATGTGGCCATGGAAAATTGATAAGTAGATCATCAAATATTTTTGGCTGAAGTAGAAGGTACAATTACTCATTATCATACTTCTATATTGATTCATTCTAGAGCTGACACTAACTATATTGCACGTCAAGTTGTTGATGAATGTATTCTTTGGAGAAGTAAGCATAAGAAATCATGCCTAGCTCAAATAGCTACATGCACAAAGAGGAAGGTAACTAAAATGTTGGAAGTATGTCTAATTACTATGAATGAGTATCAAACTCAAGTAACTTTGAATATGCTTCCTTTAGTATTATGTGATGGTTCCATTGTCATGGATTAGCTAGAGGCATGGCAGGTTAATTTGGATTGTTATCATAAGGCATTAGAATATGTGGATACAAATTGGCAACTCAAAACTCTGAAAGGCATATCCAAACATGTTAATATAAGAGAAATATAAACAATGCAATTGAAGAAATGTTATAGAAAATGATGGCAATTGCATGTTATACAAATTTTGGAATTAGTAGGTACTACAAGAGAAAATATTAAAGACTTCAATTTTTTGCAATAAATGCAAGATATATTTCTAAAAGAAATACTAGGATTGTAAACTAAAAGAGATGTATTTTTCCATAGATATTATCCCCGAAGTAGTACTATAGGATGAGTACTACTAAATTGATAGAGTTAAATTTGTATCTGACAGAAATATTGGACAAATGGTATATCAAACCAAATTTATATCCTTAGGAAGCACTAGCTTTTTTTGAGAAGAATAAAGTTGACACTCTCAGGTTATGTATATATTATAGGAATTAAGAAAAGTAACCATTCATAAAAATTATCCTTCACCCAAAATTGTTTTTTGTTTGACAACCTTATAGGAGCTACAATATTGGCGAAGATAGAATTAAGGTATGTGAATCACCAAGTTTGAACCAAAGATGAAGATATTCATAAAAAAACCTTGTAGACTAGATATGGGCATTATGAGTTTTATATGGTTCCTTTTGGGCTAACTAATGCACCGAATACATTCATGTATTTGATGAACACCATCTTAAACAAGTATTTGCATTTTTTTTTTCATTCATGATATCCTTATTTATTCAGATACAAAAAGAGAGCACGAGGGTAATTTTCAAATGGCATTGCCAGAGCGAAGAGGGTAAAAGATATATGTCATGTTTAGCAAGTGTGATTTTTACAACCCCTCATTTACTACCCGTCCATTTGAATATTCCTCCACCAGCTTTGAGTGCAAACAATGAAATCATGAAGACTAGAAGGCAATTGAGAAAGTGAAAGACAAAGCACTAGTTTATATTGAGTTTGGAAACCAAGCTCCCCTAATTTTAAGGAAGTCATTGGAGACTTCAGATGTATAAGTAGATAGGCCTAGGACCTTAGTAGGATTCAAATTTTTGATTGTAAAACTCTACTCTATTATCAAGCTAGAAGACTTGTGACAGTTTTTGGTGTAATCCAATGTTTTGATAATAAGGATGAGTTTCATTTTGAGCCAGTATTGAATTAGCTAAAAGGGCTAAAGCTCTTGGGTTAGGGCACAATCCTAGCAGCCAAGGATCCTCTTTGTTGCACATGTATGTTAGGATAGATTCATAGTTTGATTGTTCATTTGCTTAAGTAGCTTCATTTCCATTAGAGAAGTATAGATTAGATTGGTTGTGTGTTAGTTTGCTTCCACTTATGCCTTCTTTCAGTTAGAAAGTTAGTAAGAAGGAATAGGATCACCACAAGGTTGTCAGGAGGTGCCTCGGCCTCACTTCCTCCCTTTGTGACCATGACTTGAGCAAGAGACCCTTCAGTAGCCCCAGAAACACATATTTCTGGTTCTTGCATGAGATTTGGAGTTTGTTATCTTGATTCAAGAGTTGGTTCATTTCATTGTCATCTTTTTCCATTACTCTATTTTTTCTATAAGATCTCACTCATGTTGGCATTTCCTTCAACACTTTCTTCATGCATAATATGGGCAATTGATTCATGTTTCTTTAGTTTATGAAGATGTATCTTGTTCTTGAAAGACACACACGTTTTAGGCACTGTAGTTACTTTAGGAGGAGTTCCATACTTCATCACCAACATCCATCTTCGACCTCATCAACCTTAACCATCTCTTGTTCCACCATCACCCTCACTAGTTTTTCGTCCTTTTTCATTGAAATCCCCCTAGACACATTGAGTGAATCTAGCCATCTCTTCTCTTGGATGTGGACTCCTGAGTGTTCCTAGACCTTCTAACACCTTCTCGCACTCATCACACACCTTTTTCCAGCTTCCCAACACCTCCAACATCTCACAATTAGCTCTCGGTTAGTTTCTAGTACATGTTGTAGCTTTTCCTAAAACGGCTTGTTTTGAGGCCGAGTGATGGGGAACCTCTAGGAAGTCACAAAAGTCATCCTATGACCCTTCCACCCCATCCAATCACTGCATAATCCTTTTAGCCATCCTCAACCACCTTCCATCCACCTGTCACATCCACAAGAACAATTAAATTGCATGCTTGATTTTACCAAAAAACACAAAAAGGTGAAAAAAGACTTAGTTTAGTTTTCTTGCTCATATATTAGTATGCTTTGATGATCTTTACTTCTGTAACTTAAATAGTAGCATTAGGTTAGTGTTGATTTAGCAATTCTTCTTAGCATAGTTGTTTAAATGGTTAATTGGGATATGGTGTGACATAGCATTAGATGTTGTTTTCTTCATTACTACAATAGAGTAGCTCTTTTAGAATAGATTTTTTCTTCTACCATCAAAGAATTAAGTTTCTTCTTACTATATAGAAGTTTGGCTTGGCACCCTTGGGATCTCTCGCTGGATGAACAATGACAACATGCACGACCTTCACTTTTACTTGTGCATATAGCACTGTCTCCATTAAGTTTGTATGAACCCTGGTTTGATAAGTAAAACTGGTAGCCCAAGAGTTGCAACATCCTTGCTGCAATACAAGTGGTCATCAATATACTCGATTATTAGTTGTTGTCATGCATGAGGTCATAATGTGCACTATTGATATGACTTTGCATTGATGATTAGACCCTAGTTAGTATGATGGTTATGCTTTGATGCACTTATTGATATATGTTTATATGTTATTATGGTTATGTTGTACATGCATCACGATGATTTGATGATCTTGCAGACATGGTATCCTCCCTGAGTTATGTTAAGGTACATTGATTTATAGTGATTTGGTTTACGTGACATGGTATGACATGCAGGAAGGAGATCAGATGGCTAGCAATGTGGTAGACTACATAGAATATCCCTATGCATTAGATGGGCATCATGGTTGTAGACACATTAAGAAGCCTAAAGGAAGAAATAAGGAGTTGCAAAGTAGACAATGAGAAAATCATGCAGGCACAAGAGAAGCAAAAGGAGGTGAACGCAATATTACTTTAGAGTTTTTCAGATTTGTAGCGACAAGGACCTCTTCGAATCAACCATAGACATGAGGACATAAGCAATGAGGCATATTGCAATAGGTATCATAGTAGACATAGGTTAGATAGATCTGACACTATCAGGGATGGAAAGATGCTAGACACTCCCAATAGGAGGTATTACTCTAGTTCTGCTTCTCATAGACATCATCGTCGTCATCATTATCATCCATCCAGGAGGAATGATAGGGGATACTTTCCATATGAGTTCAAGAAGGGAAAGCCACCTACATTTTTTGGAGAGATGAATAAACCGCAAGATGCAAAGGCTTGGTTGCTTATCATGAGGAAATTCTTTAGATTGCATTACTCAGAAAACATGAAAGAAAGGATAACACTTTTCAGTCTCAAATCTAAAGCAAAAATTTGGTGGAAGATGTGAAGATTGTCAAGGACATACATGAGGATGATTTCATGTAGCATGCATTTGAAAGGCTCTTCAAGAAGAATTCCTTGTTTCAGAGGTATTAGAATGACATACCTAAGGAGTTTTACGATTTGCAGATGGGTTCTATGACAGATGAGGAGTATACTAGGATATTTTTGGAGCTGTCGAGATATGTGCCTTACCTCAGAGAAGAGAAGGCCAAGATTCATAGATTCATATGTGGATTTCCAGTTGCATACATAGATCAAGTTGAGTTTGATGAGCTTGGATCATTGGACGAGGCCATCTGAAAGTTGAAATGTTGTTATGAGAATTCGAAGCGCAAAGTTGAGTTGAAGTATGACTTGAAGAGAAACGAGAAAGCTAAAGGAAAACAACCATCTAAGGGAGGAAGACCTCAAGATGCAAGGGAGAAAGATACCGCAGTTCCTTATAAGAGATTCAATACAAGTGAGAAGGGACATGGAGTGCAGCAGGCAAGAAGCGGTGGTAGGGAACCATTACATTTTTGGATATGTGATAAGGATCATTGTAAGAGGTATTGTGTGTGGTATCATAGTGGTGGTAGACTACATATCTATAGTGCTCATGAGGCGCATACAGTTGGTAATGTTAATAATAGAATTCTTCAGATTTATGGATCTATGGAGAATAGGCACGCAGATCATCAGACATCGATCATTAGGATGGAGGGTAAGCTTTTTGATCAAGTTGTTTCTATTTTGATTGATCCTGGATCTAACTATACTTATATTAATCCCAACCTGGTGGATAAGTTTGGTTTGAGAAAAGAAGTGCATGCAGAATCTTGCTTGGTAAAGAAAAATGAAATACCATTAGAAAAAATCACCTTATGAAAGCCCTAATGTCCAATGGCCACTCTATTCTCTAAATTAGCAAAGCTTAGTATGGGGCTATGAACCCTAAAACTATAGCTCTCTTCCATAGCCTCTCATTTCACTTCCCTACATCTAAGGAAACATTAACCTTATTTCTAAATTCTTAGTTAAAAAGAATATTAAACCCTTATTTAAGCCTCACAAAACACTCAAATACTTATTTGATTATGCCTAGGATATGCCTAGTACTATGACTATATCAACTTATTAAACTCCTTTCTCCTATGGTAACTCATACATCTCGTGAATTTATTTCAATGTTCAATGTTTGTCTCAAAGAAGATATAAGAAACACAAAATACTACTACATTTCCAAAATTTCCGTTTTCAAACACTTGTTTAGACACCTTATGACTCCAGTATTCATGAAGCTTTTGAAATTGAGTTTCATCATGAAAACTTTAAATGGGAAGATGATTATAGACTTAGGTAATCCTAGAATCTCCTCTATCAACTTGATCAACATCCTCAGTATTCATAATCTTCATTTCATTTTTTCCCCATGGGTTTTTGATGAAGTTGAATCCATTTCTACTTTTAAAATAGTGATAGAAAGTAAACTACAAATTTAAAGTTTTGCAAGAAAAAAATTGTCCAAACATCTTTATAAATTTTTTAGTATTTAAGAATGGGTGAAGTGTCCACTCAAAACATAGAACTTTCGAATATCCACACAATTTATTCTAAAATTCTCTCTTAACAAAATTCCCATAATTATAAACAATTTTAGAAACATGTCTCATCCATATTTTCTAAAATTTCAAAATAAATTTTTTCAACAATAATTTTATTTTATTTTTCTCAGTAAAAATATTTCCCTAACATATTTTCTATACAAACATAATAAAAATTATATATTTTGAAAACGAATTCCTTTATCTAATTTTTATTTTTTAACAATATATCAAATCCAGCCTAAGTACCTTTTAGCTATGCTCTATCAAACGTCCAAATGGTAGATGTAGACGTATCCAGTTAGACTCAAAATAATGTTCAGAAATTTGATTACATTTGATTGGATGAATGTTCGTCCACCACCATCTTAGTGGACATGCACCAACGCAATTATCATGAAGTCATCATGACGGACGCCCAGGGACCGACACATGCAAACAATTTGCTTGCATTTTCCACTATTAATTAGTCTAGATTGACTTGGAGTAAATGGGGCAGAGTAGCAAAGGTATTTCTGTTTTCGATGGTTGATTGTCATTTTAATTACCTTGCAGTTTGAGTTGGATATTCAGAATTCGGCGAAATGGAAGAACAGTGACCAGAACAACAACGCAGAGAAGAAAGAGAATATAGAGAATTATCAGCTGAAATAGCGGAGATTATAAGAGCACTGGGGGAGCTTGAGGAACGATGGCAGACTCTTAATCCTCAACCTGAAGATAGAAGCGCACAAACTGAGGGAGTAAACGAGAGAATACTTCAATTTATCGAACGTTGGGTTCGTTTTCCCTCAGCAGAAATGCAATTGAAGTTAGAGCCAAGAATAGGAGAATTGAGCGAGCGATCTCAACGTTTTCTTGAGCAACCTCCATCGTTCAGGTGGTTACAGGAGGTCGCCGCCCCGCTATTGCAGCTACCTCGCATAACGATTCCAGAGGGGAATACCAATAATGATTTTTGCGTAATTTGTCATGAAAATTTTGTGTTTGGAGAAGTGGCATGTGATCTTCGGTGCGGCCACAGGTACCACCAAACATGCATCTTCCAATGGGCGGCAGTGCAACCAAATTGTCCATTATGCCGAGTACATATAAACGAGGCACCAGCACTGGTAGAAATAGTAATTACTCCATCGTTCGGGTGGTTACAGGATGTAGCCGTCCCGCTATTGCAGCTACCTCCCATAACGATTCCGGAGGGGAATACCAATAATGATTTTTGCATAATTTGTCAGGAAAATTTTCTGTTTGGTGAAGTGGCACGTGATCTTCGGTGCGGCCACAGGTTCCACCAGACATGCATCTTCCGATGGGCGGCAGCGCAGCCAAATTGTCCATCATGCCGAGCACACATAAACGAGGAACCATGAATGTTTCCAGTGCATGTAGATCATGTATTTCCCCAATCATTAATGATACCAGTCCAGGAAGTTGTACTTCCCTTTGCTGCTGGAATTACTAACAGGCGAACATATTCGTGATAGCAATAACATTACTTCTTCGTGCCCAATTTGCAATGAGAATTTTCAACGTGGTAGTAGTGATAGAATTCCAACGGTACCAAACTCTCTTAATTGACATTTCTTCTTTAATTT
>Ga0068627_1000200_pt1 | contig 11902 bp, 11 predicted proteins | sample InSIn1gowninarea_FD_77430 | JGI IMG/M metagenome (GOLD analysis project Ga0068627, IMG submission 77430) | Clean room microbial communities from NASA Spacecraft Assembly Facility at Jet Propulsion Laboratory, Pasadena, California, USA -... ... | reverse complement strand
AACATCAGAAAAATTAATCGCTGCTCGGACAGAAAAAGAGCAGCAGGCAACAGTGTGTTTATAAAATTTTGGGCGGGACATTAAGCATTCGGCTTTAAATCACTATTTTGCTTTTGTGGTTAATTGAAGCCAACGTTTTTCAAATGCCACAACTTCATAAACACTGAAACGTTAGTGGCAATTTGCTGGCGAAAACATCTATATTCCTATGAACGATTTAGTAGGACTTTCAAATTTACGACGATATATCCTTGACCCTATGTCGAGGTGTATCGGCAAGACATTAGAAAATTATTGTTATTACGATGTTTTGGAAGAGGAATTTGTAACGACTAATAATAATGGAATAGACATTACTGCCTTTCAGTTGGAACTAAGGTTTGAGAATGCCGAACCGGTTTTTGTATCGTGGGAAAACTTAGAAGGTTGGCTTCAATACAGTTTATGTGTATCGGAAAAATCCTTTTGTAATGATGTTCAGAAATTTGTCAAGCGGGACGAGAACTGGAAGCGCCTTGTCGGGAGGAGATTAAAAAGCTTTGAAGTTTATGGTTTTATAAAAAACAAAAGTTATCCTACAACCTATTATCATGAACCACACCTTTTAATACTAAAGTTTGACAACGACCAGGTTTTAGGTATTGGGAACTTTTACATGGAAGAGGACTTCGTGCCTAAATTTTCATTCGGTGACGACATTTGGATAATTTTTGGTTGGACTTCTCTTAAGTTTTGTATTGACAAGTTAGCTCTTGAGAGGCTGAATTAAAACTGCCACTAACAGTGTGTTTATAAAATTGTGGCTGGACGTTAAGCATTCGGCAATAAATCACTATTTTGCTTTTGTAGTTAATTGAAATTGACGTTTTTCAAATACCACAACTTCATAAACACTTTAACGTTAGGCGTCATTATACAAAACTGTAAAAATTGGTTTTAGGTTTAGAACAAACAATAAACATAGGACAGGACACTTATGAAAGTAGTGTCTCTCATTCATGTTCTTACGGAGTAGCTTTTGAAGACAATTTTGAAACTGGTTACTTCTATGCAGTCGAAACTAAACCATCATTGCAGGTATTGGACGCTCTTCATGTTTACAATGTTGAGGATGTAAACCATAAACATATACCTCGCAAACTTCAAATTGCTTGGTCTGACGATGGTTTAGTTGCTTCTCTTTTAATTAACAACTATTGCCATGCAATTTTTGACTTTGACAACAAAGCAGGTTATTGTCGAAATGGATTTCCAGGACCAAAGAGTGAGTGGACGGAGTTAGAAGAAAGGGTACTTACAGACGATTTGATAGACCAAATATTTGCAAGCAGGAAATAACGAACGCCTAATCGAGTAGATGGCCTCACCGCTTCAATGTAGGGATTACGCTGCATCGAAGAAGAAAGATTTATATTTTATTTCCTGTTATTTCATTTATCTTTTTTCATCAGGGCCTTAATCTTTAAAGCACACTTCAATAAACAGTCAAACATAAAGGATGTATAGTCCTTTGATGCGCTGCATGGTCTTTTTCAATTTATTATAAAAGGCACCTGTATCCTTGTTAATAACAGACATCCTGTAAGCAGGAGCTGCAACGGTGAGTTAACGGTGAAGGTGCCTTTAAAAGAGCTTTATAGATCTATTGATCCCCGATTTTTATTATTTTGTATTTGCTAAGTAAACGGAGCAAAGCAATGCTGGCGGGCAACTTTGCAAGGGATAATTTAGTGAACGGAGATAATCCTGAAGCCCTGCTTTTTGTGGGGCTTTTTTTTTGCATTTATCTTTGTTCCAATGCCTTAAAAAACGCAACTGCCGTAAGGCAGTTCTTCTGCACCTTATACCATACATGGTTCATATTTTTCTCTTTTGGTTAATACATATTTTATCCGGCTTAGTAAATGTTTGCCTATTCTTATAATCGCTTTATTCTTATCCATTCTTTTACAGTAAGCACTATATTTCATTAACATGGCTGGGTCTTTACTTATAAGCATCCAACTGCTTTCAATTAGGGCAGTTCTTAGACGATTGTTACAGCGATGGGTAATGCCTCTTGTAGCTTTATTGTCTCCACTATCATCTGTGCTGGGTATAAATCCAACATAGGAACATAAATGATCAAAGCATTTGAAGCGGCTGATATTTCCAAGTTCTGTTCTTATTACCATCGCATTAATAGGGCCAATGCCACAGATGCTTCTGAGTAGTTCTATATCTTCCTTGTATACCTTAGTGGCAGCAACTTTACGTACTGCGGTAGTGGCTTCCAATACTTTTTTTCGAATGTCTTTAAGTTCGGCTAATAATAAGTTTAAGGTTATTCTTAGGCTGTTATCCTCACAATCCAATTCTTCCAGTGCTTTAATAAATGCTAATGTCCAATACTTTTCTTTGTCTATGCCATCTCCCACTTTCAAACCATTAAAATGAAGCAGGTGACGAATACGGTTTTTGCACCTTGTTTGGTCTTCTATCAATTGCTCTCTTACACGTACCAGGCTTCTGTCATTTTGTTCTGCAATGGTTGGTACATACACAGCATCAAGGTTATCTTTTGATAACTCTTTGGCTATTTTGCGTGCATCTACTGTATCGTTCTTCTGTTTCTTTTGTTTATCGCTGATTGGAACATCTGCTGCATTTATTACAATACATTCTATACCCGCCTGCTGCAATTTGCGACATGCCCAAAAACCACTAAAGCCTGCTTCGTAAGCCACTTTTATTTTAGCACCAGGATAACGTTTTTGAACATGGGAAGCTAAGCAATCAGGATCTGCATTCTGACTGAAGTGCTCAAGCTCCATATTTGAGTTTCGAATATTCACCTTCCAATTCTTTTTATGTACATCAACTCCACAGTAAATTGTTTCTCCTTCAAAGGATAATGTTTTAACTTTAGTCATGGTTCCTGTTTTTAAAGCGTTATTGATTTTTTGTCAACTTTAATTTACACTTTATAACAGGAACTTTTACTCATCCCTTACATGAGACCTTGTAAGCGATGAGGTGCACCTCTCACACCACTAATCATACGGGTCTCGTAATTAGCGGTTCATTAAGTTGTGGGGATACTTTGGAGTAATAATCGAGCATCGCTTCATATCCACGTTTGTGTAGTCTTTCCAGTGTAACAGTCGTAATCATTATCGGGCTTTGTGCCACTGCCCATCCACCCATTCGTGTTCTGCTCCATGCATAGGCATGTTGTTGGTCTACACCAAGACGTATGAGGTTTTTCCTTTTACGTTCCGGCTTTTTCCAATCCGTCCAAATGCAGTAGCGTAGCCTGTTGCGTACCCAACTGTCAAGGTCTTTGAGTTTGCCTGTTATACTTGCCATACGGAAGTAATTGAGCCATCCTCTGCCAACCTCTTTTAGTTTGTGTATGCGCTGGGCTATGCTTAACGGAGATGTTTTACGGGTAATAGTTTTAAGGCTTTGCTTTAGTTTATCCCAACTCTTATCGGCTACTACCAATTGGTATTTTCCCTTTGTATCTTTTTCATATGTAGGCACATACCTGTGACCTAATATGGAGAACTGGACAGGTTTGCGTATGCCGCTTTTCTCACGGTTGATGGGCAGCTTTAGCTTATTCTTTAAGTAAAGAAAAACCTTGTTGCCTGTCTTACGTGCTGCATGATTGCTTCTGCAATAAATGCTAAAGTCATCAGCATAGCGAACCCACTTCAATCCCTGTTGTTCCATCTCTTTATCTAACTCATGTAGCATGATGTTAGACAGTAACGGACTTAGCGGACTGCCTTGGGGTACACCTTTTCTGCGTTTGGTGAGCTTGCCGTTAATCATTATCGGCGCTCTTAACCATTTGCGTATAAGGCGTAAAGTGATTTGGCATTTAACCTTGCGATACAACAGTTGTAACAGCAAACAATGGTCTACTTCGTCGAAGAAACCTTTGAGGTCTATATCGACGATGTGATTGTAACCATCGTTAATATACTGCTGTGATTGTTGTATGCACTGGTGAGCGTTTTTGTTGGGACGGAAACCGTAGCTGTGGTCTTTAAACTCAAACTCGAATAATGGTGTGATGGTTTGGGCAACTGCTTGCTGCAACCACCGGTCTGTTACGGTAGGAATACCAAGCAAACGGGTCTTCCCGTTGCTCTTTGGAATGCGAACTCCTAAGATGGGTTGGGGCAGATAACCACCATTGATGATGCTTAGAACTATTGCTTCTCTATCTTTTTGGATATGTTGCTTTAGTTCACTTACCCCCATACCATCGACACCTGCCGAACCTTTGTTGGCAAGTACCTGCTTGTAGGCAAGATGCATGTTTCTTCGGTTGATCACCTGCTTAATCATCTCTTTTACTTTACTCATTTCCCTGTTCCTCTTAACGTAAGGCTGGCACGCCTCCTTACAGCATTTGGAACAACTTAATGTTTAGTCCTTCGCTGTTTTGTGAGACCTCCCGTGTTGTTCCATAAAAGGCACGAGCTCGTATCTGCAACTACTATGACCTCTGCTGACTTCTCCTTTTGGTTTAAACAAACAAGGAGACCTCCCCCGGTAAGATAAATAGCCTTCTACCTATGCCTGCTGCATCTACATAACCAACTACAATCATTTAGGACTTTGTAATGATGTGCTTACTCATCCCGCTGGCTATGCCTCATATGCAGTTCGTGTTCCTCAGTAGAGGTATTTGCAGTCTGGCTTACTTCAGTGCATGGATTACTCCAAACCACCTTGCCACTTGCTAATGTTTCGGGGCGTTACTCCCGCACATAAGAGACTTTCACTCTCTGGCTTTCTTATTTCTAAGAACTATATTTACCATTCAGGGCGCACACACCAGCTTCTATGCAATAGTGGCTGAAGGAATAAAATCGAACAGAATATCTTTAATAAGCTTCAGCACAATGGTACACTTAAGAACAACAAATACCACTACTGCATAAAGCTGAAAAACGTTGTACGCAAGCTGACCACTGACAGTCGACAAATTATAAACATGAAGAAATGTATTATTATATTAATTACAGTTGCAACAGGACTTATTTCCTGTAGACAAGGCAGTAAATCAATGCAAAATACTGTTGATACTGAAACCTTGAACTCGACAGAAAAAGTCCAAAGTCAAACACAATATGAAAAATATATTGACACCAAATATGAGTATGCTTATTCAAAAGGTGGAAGTATAATAATACAAAACAGCTTACCAAAAGGTGAAGGTTACACTGATCCTAATGGGAAGGAATATTTTAAGATAATATTTTGGAGTCGAATAATCAATGAAACAAATAATCCTTTTGAATTGAAGATTGACTTTCCTGTAAATTCTTATGAACTACCGTCTTCACCTGATAAACACTTTAAAATATTACTTCCTTCTGACACATTGATACTTGATCAAGTAGACTTGAATAATTATGGTCAGACAAATTTAAAATCTTTTTTAGATAGTAGTATTGATAAGCCGTCATCTTTAAAAAGAACTATTAACCCGAAAGAATCGAGTGGTTTTTATGTTGTAATTCTCTTTGATACAGGAATAGGTGGTCCGTTTCGAACAGAATTAAGTATAAAAGGACAAAATCTTTTTTATAGAATTTCAAAATACAAAACCACGGCAGCACACTTAGTAGACGAGAAAAAAATTAATTGTGGAAGTATTAATTTAAGAGATTTGACGTTACGGAAATAAACAGAACGCCTTATCCCGTGGATGATAAGCTCTTGCCGGCAGAATAGTAGTACCATAGTGATCTGCAAAGTCTGCAAAGGTCTCATTGAGGGTAGGTTCATAACGGTTGCTTTTTGTTACTGCTGCCTTTAAATTATCAGGAACTATAGCATCAGGAACACCTCCGATATAACGCAGTGTATTCTCACACGCAGCTATAAAGTCTTCTTTCTGCTGGGTAAGTACCGCTTCTACGTATGTAAGTTGGCTGGAACCCAACACCGCTACAAAGACTTCGACCTCTGTAACCTCTCCGCTTTCCTTATCGGTAAAACTTATTTTTTCACCCGCAAAATCTACGTACAGCTTATCGCCGGCCTTGTGCTCCATATGCATCACCGGATTAACCCTGGCTTTCCATTGATTATAGTAAAAACAAAACTGACTGTACTGATAACCATCGGGGAACTCTTTGCGGTAAGCTTCCCAGAGCATATGGCGGTTAACACCGCTTCGCTTGAGCTCTTTATCAATATGAGGAAAGCAGCGCTGCATGGACTGCATGCGACTGTTGGCAGGCTGTTCTTTACTCTTACCAAAGAAGTCTTCCAGCTCCTTATCATTTAAAGCATTTACCTCCTCAAACGTATAGCTGCTGGTTTTAAAGGAGGCTACATACTTCTTTACTGTGTTGCGTGATGCATCTGCCTGCGCAGCTATTGACATTATGCTGCGTCCCTGGCCGTACATCCTCAATATATGTCTTATCTTACTCATGCTGATCGTAGTGTTGGCCATGCTTTTGAAAGGTTAGGTTTAACCTCAAAACTATGGCTGCTTCTACAGCATGTCTTACTTGTTCAGCCTGGTCAGTTTGACCCGGAATTACATGGTCAATTTCCAGCGGAATCCCTGGTCAGCTTGCAGCGGAATGGGGTGGTCAACTTCAGCGGAATCTCCACCTTCGTGTAAATCATTTACAGTAGGAAATGATTTTCCAATTCTTTTTTAGCTTGACCCTATAATTTAACCCGCCAGTACTACAATACTTTGCAAAAGCAATATTGCTGGCGATTGCTTATTTCTTCAAAATAATGCACCCTTTTTTGCACCTTCTTAAATTAAAAAAGAACAACACATTGATTATCGATAAATAAAAAAATCCGATAATTAAATATGTAATCGATTTCTTGAGGAGGCCGGGATTTAAAGGACCAATTGTGATAGTTCTTGCAAAAGTACCGATGAGCCCCTACTGCTTTCTTACCTGCAAATATTCCTGAAGTGCTATTACATAATTTTCAAAAGCTTCTACACCCTTTGGAGTGATTTTGCAGGTTGTTTGCGGGTAATTATCTTTAAACTGTTTGCTTACCGCTATATAACCTGCCTCTTTTAGCTTTTGCACCTGAACGCTAAGATTACCGGCAGTTGAATTAGTCTTTTCTCTTATAAAAGTAAATTCAGCTTCCTTTACACTTATAAGTAGACTCATAACCGCAAGGCGAAGTTGAGAATGTAATATTGGATCTAATTCTTTAAACATGCTGCCTCTTTGCTTCCCTGTATCGTTTTCTAAGTATTAAACCCGGTATAAACCATGCTAGTTGTGCCGCTGCTGCTGTTAATAACATATTGTAAGGAAAAAGGACATACATAGCTGCAATTGCGAAAAACCAACAGGCAATACCACCAATAATCATAGGCGTGAATCGCCGGGAAAAACCTGTGGCAAAAGTAGGAATGCCATATACAATTATGAAAAGGGAATTAGAGTTGGGTACGTTATAAAGGTTTGTATAATAAGTCAAAAGAAATAGTGTTATCGCAAAACTTAACCAAATACCACCCATTGCTTCATCATGGTATGTCTTAAACTTTCTTCTTTTTCTTTCCCTGTTCGAAATAATAAGCTGAGGTATAAGAGCAATTGCAGTAAGCCACCATATATTGTCAAGCCACCGGATATTCCACCAATGATTAAAAAAAGTTACAATCCCACAAAATGTAATAATGCTTCCCCACATTAATGCAGCAATGCCTGTGTCTACATAATCGTTCTTTGCTTTACTGATCATGCTTGTGATCAATTGTAAACTTTCTGCTTCAGTTAGCTGTTTTTCATCTTGCATACTGCTGTCTTCTAAAAATTATATTTAAAATAAAACCCGGAATGATCCACACCATTACTGCCGTTATTGCTAGTAATAAGTAAATCCTGGCATCTTGGATAAAAAAAGAAACTGATGCAAATACCAGGCAAATAACGCCACCAATTTTATGATAATTAAACTTTGATATCATACCTGTTAGAAATGTAGCAAAACCTGTAAGAAATAAAATGATAGTTATTGTGACATATGAATATCCCGCAAAATTTGCTGAAAAAGCTGCAATGGCTGATATGAAGAAACCGGTCCATACATAGTCAATTGTTTCATCGGTGAAAGTTTTTGCTTTCTTCATTTTATTTTCCCGAAATTGTATCCAGGATTGTACAAAAAAAACGGGAACGAGCAGGTAAAAAGGTGAAAAGGGAAACGAGATCATCTTTACGTCAACTGCATACTCCAGCAGGCTACACAACAAAACACCAAAACCATACACTAAAGCACCAATACCACTTTCATGAAAATAACCTTTCGCTTCATAAATCATTCGATTGATAAGCTTAAGGCTTTCCTCGCTCGTAAGCTCTTTTTCATTTTTATTCATAAAGAAATTAATTTTTGTTTCTTGTATTGGTTACGCAGCATGTAACCAGGAATGATATAGCTGATAATAATGGCAAAAGCTGTTATGAGCATTTGAAAATCGTAGGACTGGTGAACACAAATAACCACCAGTACAAAACAAAGTAAACCGCCGATTATCATTGGCCTGAATCTAAGAAGACTGCCGGAAATATATGTACCTATTCCATAAAGCAATATATAAAAGGGATAACAATATTGCCATCCAATATGCGAAAAAACAAAACCCAGTGCAAAAAAAGATAAGCCGATAGAAGTCCACAAGTAAATATTCGCTTCGTTGATAAAAGTTTTTATGCGATCTTTTTTTCTGTCCTGGTACACAAAAACAAAATGCAATGCAATTGCTACAGGTGTAATCAGCCAGGCGTAGTAATGCCTTGGATAGTTTAAAACCGCTTTTAAAAAATATTGTGTTAGACAGCCTAGAACTACGGCCCAACCCCATAGCAAAAAATAATGACTACGATCGCTGATAGAACTTTTTGTCCTTTCTATCATTTCCGTAATCAACTTTAAACTTTCCCGGGGGGAAAACTCTTCTTCGTTTACTTGCATATGCAGAGGTTAAAATGTAAAAATAGCAGCAGCCTTATAACTGCTGCTAAAAATCACTTACGATTAACTTATTGGCATTTTGCCAACGCTTTTTCTGCCTGTTTTTGTCCCCAATGTGGATACAGTGGCTTCACTGTTTCAGCTTTGAATAGTGCTACAGCTTTTTCAAAAACAGGTTTTGCTTTAGCCTTACCACCTCCGAATTGTTCCGGCGTATTAAACAAACTCATTCCCTGCAAATAATATAGCCGCGGATTGTTAGCATCTAATTGCAAACCTTGTTCTAATGCCATGGAGGCTTCCTTTCCATATGTTTGCCAACGTTCCTGTGGATTGACCAGCATTTGTTGTGTTGCAGCCATATTTTTTATAGAACATATTTCTGCGTTTTTTTCTATTGCTTCAGCTTTGTTGCACAATGCTTTTATTTGTTCGGCATTTTTATCTTTATCCAACTTCTGATCCATCCACCCTATATTAGTAAGGGCAAGACTTGCATAATAATAAGGCAGCCACTGATTTTTTTCAGCATCTCCAATACGTTCAAACGCGCTTGAAATACCCACAAGGTCCTCACTTGTTTTTGCTGAATCAAATAGCTCGATATTTTTTTTCATTGCTTGTGTAAACTTGTCGCTCTGTGCAAACGACGCAGATGTGATCGTTAGTAGAAAAGCTATAACTATCACAGCTGATTTTACCTTCCCGGGAAGTTTACATTCTTCGTTTTTCATTTTTTTTGTTTTGTTTATTATTAAAATTATTTTGAACTGGAAGAACTTATATAAGCCGTTTGCATTTGTTGCTCTATCGACTTATTCTTATGATTTACAAATTATTATTAATCGCATCCTGGGATCTGTCCACCCCCCAGCTTAAGAAGCAGCCAATAAAGTAAAAACGTTTTGCAGGCGGCATTATGGTTTCTTTATACGTTCCATTATACGAATAGTTGTAACCGTACACTTGGTTCTGACCTAACACATTTGTCATACTTGCAAACAATACTATAAATGTTTTTGCATTTGTTTTTCCAATACTTGGTACCCATTCCGCACTAAAGTTGAGGCTATTATAACTTTTAGTTTTCCCCTCATCTGCAATAAAATATTTATTGCTGTTACTGATCATCACGTTATAATAAGGTCTGCCGGACGCATAACTATAAGTGAAGTTAAAACCAGATTTCATTTTAGTAAAGAAGCGCTTCATTACAAGTGAGGCAGTATGGTTAGCGACAAAGTTGGGCTGTAATTGTTGAGGATAATTAAGATAATCACGTTTGGTATTTATGTAAGAATAGCTTAGCCAGTAATCAAAGTTTTTTATGGATTTTTTGTCTCTCCAAAACACATCAATGCCTTTTGCATATCCTGAACCATTGTTATTAAAGCCGAAGGTGTAATTTATGGCAGGAACGGTTTTAATAAGATCTTCATATTTCTTGTAATATCCTTCCACTCTAAAAATTCGTTCTTGCGTCATTTTTTGGTAATTGATGATGTAATGAACGGCTTTTGTCATTCCAGGCGGATTCATTGAATACAGTTGATTATTCTCCGGTTTTTGATAGAATATGCCATAAGCAACAGACATTTGTGCGTCTTTACCAGTTTTATACGCAAGAGAAAGACGTGGAGCTATATCAGCTTTATGAATAAGGGATGAGTTCTCGAAACGAACACCCGCTTTAGCTGCTAAGTCGTTGGTTAGATAAATTTCTGTTTCTGCAAAAACAGAACTATAATTATCAATAAGTTTATACAAAGAATCATGTATAAAGCTTCTGTCATAAGAATACCAGTACTCTCCACCAAAACGCACTGAGCTAATGCCAACAAGCTTTTTTTCAAAAACTGCTCGCAACTGTGATAAATCCTGCCGGTGCTGCAATTCAAAATTTTTATTTTGCATCCAATAACTCCCGTTTGAAAATTCCTTGGGCTGATTACTCTGATCCTGGATTTGCTGGCGGATGTTGTCTTTATTTGTACTATAGCTTGTTCCAAGATTCATCTTCCATCCATTGCCTAAGTTTTCTCTCCAGCTAAGGTTGTTGTACCAGTTATAATTGTTTAAACCAAATGCATCTTTTAACTGTAAACTGTCAATATCAAGTCTCCTTAATCCAAGATTACCATTACTAAAAGTAGTGTAGTACTTTATCATTCCCCCTCTTTTCGTTTTGAAACGAAAGTTAGCGTCACCATTATGAAATTGTGGTGTTTTGAAATAATCAGGAGTTTGTTTTACAAGTTTAAAATACAAGCCGACATTTACATAACTATAATTAATACCCCATGAGGATTTTTTATTTTTCGCTAACTGCTGTGTTCCTAAACCGGCCAATAACGGAGATATAGAAGCATCAATTTCTGATTTTTCAGGAAGATCGATAGATTCTAGCAAAAGCGCCGAAGACAAAGCCTGACCGTATAGAGCCGAATAACCACCGGTTGTAAAAACAGTACCTTTAAAAAGAAATGGAGAAAAACGGCCTCGGCTTGCAATATCAGGGACACTTGAAAAATATGGATTATTAACCAACGTGCCATCAATGAATTGTTTGGTTTCGTAGCCTGCACCTCCACGTACAAACAGTCCCTCCTGCTCTCCAACCTGCTGCGTTCCCGGTAATGTTTTTAATGCTGCAGTAATATCTGCGTTCGATCCTGCCGTTGTCGCAACATCTAAAGAACTCAATACGGCTGCCCGCTTCGAATCACCAGCTGCAAAGGACCCAGCCGTTACCATTACCGCTTTTAGTTCATCAAGTTTTTCTTTTAAAGAAATAGTCAGTTTTATTTGCTCCTTATCGATGTTTATTTTTTGTGTGAAGGCATTGTAACCGATGCTGCTTGCTGTAATAATGTGAGCTCCATTTTCGGTATTCGAATAGTTTTTCCGTCCCGAGGAGTGTGTT
>Ga0068627_1000196_pt1 | contig 12053 bp, 10 predicted proteins | sample InSIn1gowninarea_FD_77430 | JGI IMG/M metagenome (GOLD analysis project Ga0068627, IMG submission 77430) | Clean room microbial communities from NASA Spacecraft Assembly Facility at Jet Propulsion Laboratory, Pasadena, California, USA -... ... | reverse complement strand
ATGAACTCCTAATTAAATGGAAGAGAGAGCAGATATTTTCTCAACGATTCTAGAGGATGTAGATGTGGGAAAACTCCATAGCCGTTTAAGAAAGTTGGGGAATTGAATTGATAAATATATATAAATATATATATATATATATAAATATACCAAAAAGTAAATAAAAATATAAATAATAAAAAAAAATCAATCATAAAAATGTAATAAGAAAAACAAAATTAACCTATAAAATATAAAAATTAAAAGATTGAAAAAATTTAAAGAAATAAATAATAAGAAAAACATATTTTCAAAAAAGTAACATTTTTTTTTAATGTGGTAAACGATAACAAAAAAATTGGGAAAAAAACACAATAAAATTAAGTAAAAATAGGAAATTTTAAAAAAGCATTAATAAAAAATAAAAAAATAAAAAAAATTTAAAAACAAACTAGATTAGAAAAAATACAAAAATAACAAAAAAAAATACAAAAATTAAGATTAAAAACATTTTCAAAAAACCCTTAAAATAAAAAATATACTAAAATTAAAAATAAAATAAAATCTCGAAAAACAATCAAAATTTAAAAAAGATATATATTTTCAAATTAAACATCATTTTCAAAAAAACATTAAAATAAAAAAAAAATAAAGATATTTTTGATATCTTTTAAAAGAACATTTAAAATATTTCATATATATATATTGCAAATATATATAAAATTAAAAAAAAAACATTATATATATATATATATATATATATATATATATATATGTATGTATGTATGTATGTATGTATGTATGTATGTATGTAACAAAATTTATTTTTATCGACCACCACCCCCACGGGCGGTTGGGCTGTGGCTATCCAATTCTCGAAATCAGATAGCCACCATTTAACCACCTATGGGGGTGGCCAGGTGGTGGCTATCTAATTTTGAGAATCAAATATCCACCTCAAGGGTGGTTAGGGGTGGTCATCCGATTCCGACAATCAAATTGCCACTTCCCGACTACCGGTGGGGATGGTTATCTGATTTTCGAAACCAAATAGCCATTCCTCGACTGCTAGTGGGGGTGGCTATTTGATTCTCGGAATTGAATAACCATCTCTCGGATGCCCATGGGGGTGGCTATCCGATTCTTGGAATCGGATAGCCACCACACAACCACTCGTCAGGGTGGCTATCTGATTATGAGAATTATATGACCACCACTCGGCCGCCCATGGGGGTGGTTGGGTGGTGGCTATCCGATCCCGAGAATCGGATAGCCAGCCCCATGCGTAGTCGGACGGTGGTTATTCGATTCTGATTAAGGGAACTGATACTATTATGCATTCAATATTTGTAATGTGTGATTTTCGCATTAATTTTTAAGTTAACCATTATTTTTTGAAAAAAAAGTGATTGTTATTCTTTTTTTGACATAAAATTCATTAAAAAAAACTATTATTTAACCATTTTTAGTTTAAATTTTTGTATAAAAATTGTGATTTTGACATGTCAATTCTAGCAAAAAAAACTATCAAAACGTGTAGTTTTTTATTTATATTTATGTTAAAAATGGTTATATTTATGTCCAATGTTAAAAAATGTTGTTTTTTAGAAACAATTATTTCATGTGGATTGAAAAATTAATCAAGGATGTATAAATATATAGAATATCGAAAATTCAAAATATCGACCTTCTAATTTAAAAATGAAAAAAAATAAAACTCTCACTACAGAAAAATTAAAATTAAAACAAAAACAAGAAAATATGAAGAAAATGACCACTTCAAAAATTATTAAATTTACAAAATAATTATTTACATTTCATATATTAGAAAATTTAAAGTCAAAAAATAGGTCTTTTAAAAAAGGAATCTGATGTAGAATTACTACTTTTTTAAATCAACATGAAAAACACTATCATTCTAAAATGCAATCTACATAAAAAAAATTAAAGTGCCAAAAATTATGCTCTAAAAAAACATGTGTGTTTTGCATCACCCATTTTCAAAATTAGGTCACTTTTTTGCTATCTCTACAAAATGGGTAATAGTATTAGGTCCCATTTCAAAGTTCACATTGTTAAGCATGGAAAAAGGAGAGATAGGCCACATACCTTTCACTGTAATGATTGCGAGTATGCTAATTGGTGACCAAGTTGACCCTGGGCACCCCCTTGCAGACTTCTTGTGGAATTCCAGTGCTTTTGGTAGCTTCCTGTAGGATTTTGAGTTTCTTGTAGTTGTCTCCTCTAGGATGGCCAGAGCAGGGTTTGACTTTTCGATGGCTACCTAGGCTTTTCCCTATCTCTTTGACCTCAAAATGAGGAAAAATTACATGAAAAATTGGGGTTTATGTTATTTATGGTCAAGGCTCAGAGAATTGTGCTGCTGGGCAATGGTATGATATTTCCTAATTAGGACTGTTGGCCCACCATTGGTGATCATTCACCTTCTCCTCGTAATCGTCACCCACTCCCCCTTAATTGATTTGACTGCCTTTTTAACTAATTTCCATTCATGTGACACTCTAATGTGGCATGCTGACTAGGAGTTTGCTTTTCGATCATGATCTGAGGGTGGCCAAGTTAACTAGCCACCTATCTCTTTAACTGGGTAATTTTCCATACCCGTGCCTACCTTTTGCTGATCGATTCATGTTGGAATATTTTCCTTCTGTGCTGCTTCTCATGTAAGTCTCCTTTTCTCTCTTATTGTTTATTTCTTCCTTGTTGTATAGTTGTTTGTTCATGTGTGCAGGTGCTTGGTATCTCCTTTTTTTTGTTTCTGTTGTGGAGCCTGGCTAAGAGAAACAAGGTGACCAGAGATCATTGTACTTGTCCTTGCTTTGGTTGGGCATAAAAATGAAGTCTCGGGCTATTTGCAATAATGGAACAGGAAGCTATAGGAGATCTTGTAGCTTCCCTGTTTTCTTCCTTTTATGATGATTTTTTTCTCAGATGGATGTTGGGTAGTGGTGTAGGGGTTGGATGATGATGGAAGAGCTCTGATGGAGTAATGAATTTTTGAGTCAAGGGAGTACATGTCCTCTGGTTTTTTTCATTATATTTTTTATATTTCCTATGTTTCTTTTGAATGAGACAGATCTAGGTATGGGTACGGTGATTTGGACTAGGGATGCATTGATGATCACTGAGTGGTTCGATGAAGTGTGAGGTCCCTAGTCAACTTAGAATAGGAATACATGTGAATTTTCTTATTGGGTCTCCTTTTCTATAGCATTTTAGGACATCCTCTAGTGCTACAGGATCTTCCTGTAATAGCTACATGACATCCTGTAGCCAGCTAGAAAATCAAAAAAATTTAATTTTTGATGCCTGAAAATGAATATGAGTGGCAAGGACATGGTTGGTATGGATGAGATGGGTTTGATTGTGGGAGAAATGGAATGAAAATTGGCATGCTATCCCTATAGTTATGCATCTTTTACTGCCTTTAAAACCCTACAAAATTATAGAATTTATTAGTGGACTGGTTTGAGTTCCCTACCATGCTATTTTTTGTTTATTTCCTTCATTTCTCTTTTCTTTCTGAAAGACACATAGGCTACCTTTAAAGAGTTTTTCAACCTTCTTGCCTACCCTGGGCACCTCAAGGGATGTTTTCATTGAGGGATTTTTTTATTTTTCTTTTTTCACTCCTCGGTTGCCTCAACGAGGTTTTCTACCCAAGAGTTGGCCTCAGATGCCTCACAGAGGTTTTCATTTAGGCCTCTTATTGTTTTCTTTTCTCCTATTTTCGCAAATAAAATATTTTTCAAGAATTGTGTGACTTGGACGCTAGGACACTTCCAATCACATTTACCTCCTTCCCAATGGTAACAGTGTAAACTTTGAAACGAGAACTGTAAACTCAAAATGGGAACTCTAGCAAAAAAAATACCCGGAAAAAACATAAAAAACAGTGCCAAAAACGAGAAGTGTGTATACTGGAATGATGGTTCTTTTTTAGGGTCAATTTTGAACATGTTTTAAAAATGCCAGTGAAAATGAAATTTTCATCCAAAAATTGTGCAAAAAACACCCTGAAAATGAAAAGTGTTGATACGTGAATGATGTTTTTTTTAAAGGGTCTATTTTCAACATTTTTAAAAAATGCTAGTAAAACTGAATTCTTATGTGCAAAAAAACAGTTGTTTTTGAGGAAAAAACACACTAATGTTTTTGGTAGAATAACATATATCTTTCCTAAGTATAAATTCAACATGTTTTAGTAATGACAATAAAGATAAAATAACGGGATCTGAAACACATTAAAATTCTATTAGTTTTTATACATGTTAAACATACAATAACATCACACTAAAGATCACTAAAATTCTAATTGTTTTCAACCATAACTTAAAGATACAAGACAATTTGGAAAATTTTCAACCATAAAATTTAAAAACCATGACATTATGAACAAATTACATGACTAAATTAATCAAAATGTCATTATTTGTATATTGAATGAAACGTACATTATATCTCTAATTTATAGTTGCATTGTAGATATTCTAAACAATAAAAATCATCATAATTAAAAATATAATCCAACAACATAAAAATGACTCGTAACTTCTTATTTAACACCATATGGAAATCATTTTTTTTATTTCAGGATACGATGCAAACTTCAGCTATATAAACGGTTTTAGAAAGTTTTTCAAAATCACTCATATTTTCTTACACACCATCAGAATTCACATCTTCAGATGAATGACTAGATGTAGATGAATATGTTCCATATTCTTCTCTTTCATCAACTAGTGCCCCATCTGAGTCCACATGCATGCCCACCATTTTAGGTTTCAAAATTACTTTGGATCTATGACTACTTTCATCAAACTCACATCTCAACATTGTTCCTTCTGGTAACAACCTCTTTAGAATCTCTACATCTTGAAGTGTAGAGTTCCTCTCTTTGTTAAACTGAATTCATAAACAAGTATGTCAACATCTTCCAATTTAAGAGGTCTGTGTGGTGACGATTTATATTTGTAACCTTTCTTTTTCTCTTTCCGCCAATTTTTTTGTCAACTACCATCTCTAGCTTATACACACCATTGAATGGGTGTTTATTTGTGGCTACCAATGTACTTAAACACATGTAACATCTTCATGTTCTCTAAAGACCTTTATAACCTTAGCAACCCAAAATGGATAGCCATTGAGATCTCCATCTGCTAGCACTGCGATCATGCTACCCTCCTTAATATCATGTATTGAACCCTTGTAAAGGTCTTCCAAGGCTTCATGTTGTGCATGAAATCTTCTGGAACCAATGTACATGTCTCTTTCCTATGCCTGTGAATAATTAATAATATCTTCAGATTGTTGCTATTCAACAATTTTTATTTGTTCATTTGACACATTCTGTGGCCAAATAAATCGATTTTTCAAAGGTATATATTCATTTGTTGTTGTTAAAATGATATCACTTTGATTATTGAAAAATGACTCCCACCAAACTAAGTAATCAATGTCAAACTACTCATATGTATATTTAATACATTTTTTAATTTCTTCTAGGCAATCATAATAATTTATATCTCTATTTTGTCTACATGCATTATGAACTTCACCAACTGATTGTAATAACAATATTTTTGATGCAAATATTGGATGATTTAGAATGAACTTGAAAAATTCCAAGCTTGATGACGGTGCCCATTTAGTAATAATTGAATACTTGCCCCATATTAGTGTTTTCCCATCAATTTTTTTGATACGAAATTGATGTTGGAAGCTAATGTCATAAATTTGTTCAATTCATTTATCCTCACCATGGGATCCCAGAATAAACCTTCACATGTCAATTGTTTCTTCCAACACATGAAAAGTAGGCTTTGGGATGTATGATTTCTTAACACATTCAATTAATGATGGAAAGCTCCCAACTTCCTTTCTCCTCAATGCTACTGAAAAACGACTGAAGATTTGATTAATATGGTCATGAGTGTGCCCAACAAGAAGGAAACCAACCTTTACCTTCTGAAAATTTATCAATTCAACAAGAATGTTTAGATATCCAGAAACAACCCGATTTTGTTTTCGCAGAAAGTGTTGTCCAATTGTCGATACAAAACTTTAGGAAGATTACCAGACCAATGAGAAAGCACATCATGAATTATGGTTATTGTCATATTTGCATCATTATGAATATTTGGAGCTATGAAGTACAACCTTGGCAACATTTTCCCATTGAAGACCATTCAATTGACCAAGTGGTACTAAATAAAATTTTCCTCCTGCAAATTTTTTTGGTGTGCGAACAAAATGTGGTAAAAGTGTTTTCTTTTGGTCCATACCATCAATTATCAAGCCCAAATATTTATTTGGATTATCATAACACTTCTTTTGATGCTTGCACAACTTTTTTCCTTTCACTTGGTTGTTGTTCACAATGCTCTTGAAGTTATTTGACAGTGGAATCTACACAACATAAAAGAAAGCTATTAAAAAATATGTTTTCATAGTTTATGACTATATAATTTTAATAGTTAATGTTATGAATGCTTACCTCTTTTTGACCCTTCACATTTATCCCTTTTTTATTTAAGAGAAGCACATGTACTACAAATACCCATCCTTGTTATCTTAGGAATATGGACGTTGTTGAATTATTTCTTCCATACCTTCACAGAATATTTATATGTAATAAACTGACCATGTCCCTCAGAACCTTTTGCATATTCTTTGGATAAGTTTTAGATTTCTCGCCTTGAAAAATTATTTGGAATATGTATTGTCTGTCTATTTGGCATACATTCTACATGATTTGAAAATAAATCTTTCATTCATGACATTGTAGTATTTGATAATGGCCCAAATTGTCCTTTATGATGTACTTCTGAATAAAATGTGGGATCCTTTTCCAAATTTTCTTGGATTCTAGAGAGACGAAAATTACCCATTAAATAAAACATTTTGAAAGCCTTTCTAGTCAGCACTAGTATTGCATCAATAATGTTGCAACTCCTGGGCTGCCTTCTTTACTCTTATCAGCCTAGTAGTTTGTAACAAACTTGGAAGCGACAACGTTGTATGCACAAGTACTAGTTTTTACTGCAGGTTGTCACTTGGTCAGTTGGCACAAAATCACTAGGAGCTCAAGCCAACTTCTATGGATTCTAGAAGAAGCTCTATATGTGATGAAAGGATAGAAAGACTACTCTATAGATACTACTCTAACTGCAGAATGAAGAAGACTGAAATGTAAAGAAAACCAAGTATATTCTACTTAACCAAATTATCCTAATTTTGTAGAAAGAACTATGAAAACCATGAAAAGAATGCCATATAACTAAGATATTTCTGGAGAATTTGACATGTATGTGATTTATTGTTTGTGAATGTGGCGATGAATAGGCAGTGTTGAAAGGTGGTTTTGGGTCCTTAGAGGATGTAGGATGGTGTGGTTGGGTCCTAGGAGGTCTCTGGTGGTCTTATGGAGGATTTACCACACTCGGCCTTCAATAAAAATCCTACAGGAAAATCTACAAGAGGAAAAACAACGTTCTACAAGAGGCCTACAAGAGGAGGTTGAGAGTAGTTTTGGTTGTTTTGAGGGTGTGAGAGTGGGTGGAAAAGGTGGATGAAGGTTGGGATGAGGTTTTAGGGCACCTAGGGTCTACCAAGAATCATTAGAAGAGAGAAAGATGATTGGATTTTCTCAAGGATAGAGGAAGGAATTCTATGGAAACTGTAGGAAACTAAGGCAAAATTGAGGGGAGGCTTGGGCGACATATAGGGCATGGATCAGATGGCTGATAAGATGATATGATATTAGAATATATCTACTTCATAGACAACTAACAGTCAACCAATGAGATGAAGCAAGGGATGAAATAACTGCATCTAGAAAAATAGAGTTTTTCATCAAACTAATATAAATTTTGATCTATGAAAGGAAATGTTGATAATTGCTGCAAGAAAGGAAATCCTGGAAGAAGAATATGGTAAATAGAAAATTTAGAATGATGGAGAAGTTCTGAAGCAAAGAAAAATAGACTATTAACCGACTAAAAAGTTGTAAACATTAGAAGTCCTATGAATGAGGAATATCTATGTTTTGGGGCAGAAAGAAGGTATTTACCTCAGATCATGGTCCCAAGGGGAGGAAGAGAGGCCAAGGCACTATTTCTAGCCTTCTGAATCTTTTATTTACCACTGCTTAACCTGCTATAGAAAGCACTAATGGAAGCAAACTACTGAATCATCAAAAGCAACACATTCTTAATCATGAAAGAAATACATCTAACAACAATCTAATATACAACTGAAATAAAAAATACAAATACAAGTAAAGAGGAGCTTGGCTACTTGGATTGGTCCCTAACACAAAAGCTTCAACCGTCTGAGGTAACTTAGTGCTAACTCAAAATGGATTCCATCTTTATTTCCAAAATAATAACGAGATTACATGAAACTATTAAAATAATAAGCTCGAAGGTTAATAGAGTTTACATAAGAAAAAGTACAACAAAAATCCAACAAAAATCTTACCCTAGTGAGGCCCTATGCCTCTCTACTTATACAAATGAAGCTACCAATAGCTTCCTTAAAATCAACGAGGCTTGGCCCTGAAAACTCGAGATAGTCATCAGTCATCCTCTACTTGCTCAGTTTCATGCTAATGCATGACTTGGTTGCTTGTACTATGAGCTGAATCAAGGGTAATTTGAAGTGAGGAGTAATAAATGAGGAGGACTCCCTCCTGTAATTCCTCTCCTTTGTCCACTTCAAGTTATTGTTGCCATTTTTCCATTGGATGCTTAACTTTGACCATAAAATTCATCAATAATCTGTGTTAAACACATATTAGACCACATGGAATCATAACTAACTCAACTCACTCTATAAGCATAAATGTAATTAGAAAATCATAAAATAAGCTAAGAGAATGGTTGATTTGACTAGGTTAGGAGGTAAAATGAGCCTATATAATTACCCATTTATGAGGCTCATCATCACCCCTACTGAAAGTGTTGCTCATCCTCTAAGAAACTTAGTCCATATCCTCATCTTTTATGGCTTTGGTGGCCTCCCTAGCATCCCATGCTTCTGATGTGGTCTCCTCTTCCTTGTTATAGAATCCTGCCTTCCTGTATATTTCTTCCCACTTCTCCTGCTCTTCTTCTTCTCTTTTTCCTTCCAGCATGCTTAGCAGCAGTGGGGGACTCAATTTGAGGCTAATACAATTGACCTTTAGCCTTTGCATGGAGTGCTTATACATTGGCACTCTCCTTAGTGCCTCCCTCATCCTCATTGGGGAATGATATTCCCTGATCTACAGACTATGTGGTAAGGTATTACATCTCCTCATACATGCATGTACACAATCATCCCCAATTAACCTTTCCATCTCCTCAAAATGTGCAATGGCTTGTGCTTGATCACTTATATATCTCGGGGAAATGTAGGGATTATGGAAAAGTAGGTTATGTTTGCTGATGAGTGCCATGGGGTCTGATGGCTAAGCTCTGATCATTAATGGCTCATTTTTCTCCTTTATCATCAACCTTGTTATTTATGCTGCCCTTAACTCTTCATGGTTCATCCATGAGGCCATGACCATTAGTTCGAGGTCCCCTAGCCTAGAATTGTGGTCCTACACATTCATGTTGTTGAGGGCCATGTTATGCAGGTAGAATTCTACCATATTTGCATTATATTATGATGTGATTTAGTCACACATGTCCATAAACTGTCTGTAATCTTGGAAAGGCATTGTGCCTCTTTATGCCAAATTATTTATCTAAAATTGAAACGATTGGTCCTTGATATACAAACCATAGGATTTTACTGGTGTCCTATATTGCAATTCCTCCATGGACCAACTGGCCATGCATGCTAGTTGGGTCTCTTTCGCTTGCAGCTGCCTTCTTAGCAATTCATTTTCTATTTCAAGTTGGCTTCTTGTAATTGCTTCTCTATGTCTGATGGCACTCAACTCTCTACCCATTTCTCTGTATATTCTCTCCATATGGCCAATATCCTCAACCCCTTTGGATTTTTCTGTTTGCATCCATCTATGGGTCCTTATCCTTTATTTTTCTAATTCAAAGAAAGTGGAATTGCAATTTTTTTTGGAATTATTCTTCCCCCCTCAAGAAGACTGTAGTAGGAGCTAAGAATAGGCTAGGGATCAAGTTCTTGTAGCTTTGTTTCTTCCTCTTATCTCTGTGGCTGTCCTTCTACCCTTTTCTCAACCTTTTAGGTCTCTTGTAGTTTTGATAGGGTATTCTGTAGAACTGTCTATGCCTCCTGTAGGATTGTTTTTGGGTCCAGTAGTTCTAGCTTGTCTTTCCATGTGGGGGATGTAGGAGTCCCCCTTACATATGTGATAGGTGCCTTGAAAGGGGATTATTTTCCTTGGGCAGAGGGTGAATCTTCAATAATAATTGGAACTTTTGAGGAAGGCTAGGGTTTCCCTGTTTTGATTCTTGTGCTCTTCCTAGCCTTGAAATAAATTGAGGTTTGCCTCTTCCTCTTCTATTTCGGCTTAATTGGTGTGCCGAGGGTAGTGAGAGGAGCTACGACCTCTCTTTCTAGAGTCTCAGGGGACACTTATGTCTTTTCCACCTCTTTTTCTGTCTCTGTTTGCTCTGTTTCCTCCTGCTTTGTTTCTTCAGATTTCTCTTCGTCTATCTTGGTTTCTTCCTTATTCCATTCTTGTTCTTCTAACTCACCAATTGATTCACCTTCTCCCCCTTACTTCTCTTCCTCCTCACTACTAGTATGACTGAGATCATAGGTCAGGGTCTTTATGTCATTTTCAGCTGTCATGTTTCGAAAGATTTCCCATGCTATAGGGAGTGTAAATGTATGGAGGGCTTCTTCAAGTAAAATTTTGATTAACCCATGGTGAGCAAGCTACTCTGGATTTCCTACTTTTACTTTAGTACTAGAGTCAATGACAGACTGCACGAGGAAGTAGGGGATGTTGATCCTCTGAGGGGCTAGAGTGTCCATGCCATACCTTAATTCATGAAGGATTCTAAAGTGGTAACCATAGACAATGTTGCACCTCCCCTCGCAGGACATATACCTGATTATTTGGAAGATGACTTCATCCCAAGGATATGTTATGTTAGCCCTTCTTGTGCCATTTTCATCTTTTACAAGGGTTTCATTGTTTTGGAAGAAGTTTTTCTTCGCTACTTGGCCAATTGGTTTCTCATCCTTATTCCAAGGTAATCCAAGAGGAAGGGTAGTGGCCCTACTGATAAATTCAGGGGTTATCTCCATGGAAAGGCCTCTAAAGGTGACAGTGACATCTGTTCTGGTGTGAGGGACCAAAGAGTGGGCAAATTCTTGAGAAATTTCCTCATCAAACCCTCAAAATTTCTCAAAAAACGTTCATCCAATTTTCTCTTGTGAATATGTCCACTACTTGGGGATGTGCATGGAGCAAAAAGGAGTTGGTGGGATCTTTCCTCATAAAACCTCCTATCATTTTGTTTATGCTTCTTTTGGAAACCAAATGAGGAGAAAGAGACAACAATTTTTGAAGAAAGACAGAGAAACAGAGTGACTGTCTATTTTTTAAGAAATAAGCAGAAATTATTTTGCGTATTTCCTCCACCTAAAGGCTTTATTTTCTCCTCAAAATTTTAACCACTTCTTGCATATTTTGATATTCAATGGGGGTATGCATAGAATGTACCTCCTTAGCCCAAGAATTGTGCTAAAACCTATGTTTTCTCCCTTCAAGACAACTCATTGGCCCTCATATATGTAGGTTTTAACCCCGTTCAGAAATTACCTGCATACGAATTCTTAAACAAAGAAAATAAACAATGCGATAGCATAACACATAAAACACATATGCATAGATATTTTCCCCTAGATCCTAAAACTGGGACTATCAGCTTGATTTGTCATTATATTCCTTTCAATGTTACAATACATATTTATACATGCCGAAGCATCCAATACCATGCACCAAAAACCATCGCGTCCAAAACCATGGACCGAAAAAACCATAGGTAGGTTCACCCAACCTAATATAGGGTCCAAAATAAAAATTTCCCGGGGCACTGCCCCAGACCCTTTAGGGGCTACCCACCCCCACT
>Ga0068627_1000194_pt1 | contig 12071 bp, 6 predicted proteins | sample InSIn1gowninarea_FD_77430 | JGI IMG/M metagenome (GOLD analysis project Ga0068627, IMG submission 77430) | Clean room microbial communities from NASA Spacecraft Assembly Facility at Jet Propulsion Laboratory, Pasadena, California, USA -... ... | reverse complement strand
GATGACGAAAGAATAGAATTGGAAGAAATCGATTCAACAACACCCGTACTTACTAGCACTGAAGCATGAGTTACACACAAATCAGCTGCTTCTTACTCTGTTGCTATTCTTGATAGTATGGCGGAACTCCAAGCGTTGAAAAAGCCAGCGCATGTTAACACATTCATCGATTTGCCTACAGAATCCTGCAAAAGAAATGTGTCAACAATCTTGAAATACGATGAAACTCACCTTGTTGTTGATACGTATGGAAATTAAAATGTCAATGTGGAAGAAAAGAGCAAGAGACAACCCAACAATCGAATACAAGATATCTGACTGCAAATATAAAAACTGTCACTATGAGAAATCTTCTGTCCCATCCAAAAACAAAAGATGCATTCACAGCTTATCTTTCAGAAAAAAAAATCCTTCATGCAAGTTGGGAAAACGCTTAGTTGCTAGCTGGAGGACAGAAGCGAAATCTTCAGTAGGGAAGGACATCAGTGAGTTAAAGAATACTCATGAAGAAACAGATACAAAAATAATACTTCACAGTGTTTATGCAGCGTCTCAAGGGGCACAGACCATGCACATAATGTCCCAAGATTCTGATGTCCTTGTTCTATCTGTGTGGTGGTCTAGACACTTACCTGCCAATACGAAGTTTGTCACAGGAGTTGGAGCTAATAAGGGATGATAGCTATTCATACTATCTGTACTTCTCTTGGATCTCTTAGAGTAGAAACCTTACTCGGTTCCATGCTATACCAGCTGTGACATTTCTGGGGCATTTTCAAAGAAGTCAAAGAAGATATTTTGGAAAGCATTTTACAACGCTAGAGTTGTGATGCTTGAATCTCTTGGAAATCTCGGTTCTAGTCGGTTCAATGGCGATGACGAGAGGATCATTGAGAAGTTCATTTGCAATGTTTATGTGCCGAGCACTAACATTCAAGATATTGGGAAACTATTCATGAAAAGGATAATTCAAGGCTCAGGTCTTCCTCCAACCAGAGCGGCCCTCACACCTTTCATTAAAAGAGTGAACTTCCAAGTACTGGTATGGAAAAGTGCCGGAAAATCGCATCCAAATTTGCCAAGCCAATAGATTGTGGATGGGGAGAAGAAACTAGTGATGAAAAGAAGATTTTACCTGTGATGTTCACACTGCCTTGCGCTGTGTCTTTGTGGCGGAGATGAAGATCAGTGTGTAAACTATGACTTACGATGGGAAGATTCAGAAGATGATAATGATGAGACTCTCGAGTCTCGATGGCTAGTCTTCATATTGCCTTTGTTCCCCCAAATAAAGGAATCAATTGTTGTTATCATAAAGGAACATTATTTTCGAAACCAAATGACTCTGAGTTTCAAATTTTTCAGGAATAATGTGGAAAACAACAGAGAATCGCCGAACTCACAATAATAACAAGCTGAGAAAACGTGAATACCCGTGTCAGTACATGTGACAATTTATGCTTATAATAAACGTTGTTAAAACTCCATGCTATAAGATACTGGTCACTGAATCAAATAGTAAACAAAACAGAACATAGGTGTGACATCGTAGGGGACAAACCTTAGAAATAGAATGTAAGGAATGCTCAGGTGAGAAACCATAGGTGTGACATCGTAGAGGAGAAACGTTAAAAAATAGAATGTAAGGAATGCTCAGGTGAGAAACCGTAGGGGAGAAACCTTAGAAATAGAATGTAAGGAATGCTCAGGTGAGAAACCGTAGGGGAGAAACCTTAGAAATAGAATGTAAGGAATGCTCAGGTGAGAAACCATAGGTGTGACATAGTAGAGGAGATACCTCAGCAATAGAATGTAAGGAATGCTCAAGTGAGAAACTAACTAGTAAAGACCCACTAACGAACTGATTGGTTTTTATAGTGACCGACTGGGTCGGATAGACAACGGGTTCATAAAGAAATAAAAGTAAATAAATGAAATAAAATAAATCAAACACCAAGGAATATAAACAATGGTATTGACAGATTAGTTAAATAAAAACTCTCACAAGAAAATATTTTTTTCTGTATGTGGTAACTCTTTTAAATCCAAAAATGTGTAACTGGAGGATATATTTCTCACAGAGCATCATATAGGATAGATTAGGTATATGTAAAGCCAAAGTTACTTGTTTATGTTGTGTTTTTTGTGAAGTTTATGTTTGTGTTGTGCTTTCGTTACACCCCTCTTTCCTGTCCACTCAAGAAACGCATAGTTTAAAAAAATAAAGCAAAGATGACAATGATGATAGCCCAATTCTGATTTATCTTTTACACGCCCAATCCTAAAAGGGACGCTCTGAGTCATAAAAAATCAGTAAGGTTAAGTTTGTGATACTGAATTTCCACCTTTCACAGCGTCTTGCACCAATCTTTCTGCCCCTTCATTGAAAACCATAAAGTACTACATCTACCATTCTCATTTTAAAGGTCTTGAATTGTAAAAGAATATTTATTTCAGGGTACTTTCGCCTACATGTAGCAATTTAAAAGTTATTTCCCTTTGAATATAAAAATAAAAGGATCGATAATAATTAATTTTGAGATTTAAGGACGCCATATTTAAAATATGACGTCGCTATGGCAACAAATTGTCCTAAACTGGAATTTCTAATGTGTTATTAAAATATTCGCACGACCACAAAGGTTTTCATTAAAAATTTGTAGAAGTTATAGCACTTTAAAAGCAGATATACGAATTTCACCGGCGACCATTTTGTTTCCTCCTCCCGGTCCCCTGACACGGTTTTCGGCTTGCCATCTGGTACCACTCCCCCTACCTGCAACGGTCCTTCACACAAAACTCACGAACTTACAAATGCAGATGTCAGACCAATCTTTTTGGCCCTGCATTAAAAGCCATAAGCCATACATCTACCATTACATAAACTAATCTAGGTCCGTTACTTTTAAAGATAAAGAAATGGCACATATCTCGTTGGAAAGCCCTTGAACTGGCCTACAACGTTTATTCCAAGACTATTTCGCCTACCTGTGGCACTTTACGAGTTATTTCCCTTTGAACATAAAGAAAAGGAATCGAGAATAATTAATTTTAAGATTTAAGGACACCATATTAAAAATATTGCGTCGCTATGCCAACAAATTGTCCTAAAACTTCTAAAGTGTTCTTAAAATATTCGCACAACCACGAAAGTTTTAATTAAAAATTTGTAGAAGTTATAGCACTTTAAAGGCAGAGAAACGAATTTCACCGGCGGCCATTTTGTTTCCTCCTCCGGGTCCCCTGACACGGTTTTCGGCTTACCACCTGGAACCACATGATTAGGTACCTTCTAATGAAGGTATTCCCCCTACCCGCAACATTCCTTCACTTAAAATCCCACAGACTAGGAAATATTGACCTATGCTCCTGGACTAAGTTATCATGGAAACAGTAAATGCAGAACATTTCAACGAGGTTTGAACTTTAAGATCATTTTCACACGTTATGTCAAGTTTTGGGTGGAATCGGATACCGTACTAAACCTCATTTATACGCGTTGTACCACGAAGCATACTGATTTTACACGTAACTAATTTTTTTCACGAACTCATTGACCGTCTAAAGAGAACCAACATGGAAAGAAGGCGTAGTCCAACTCGTTCAGACGCAGAGCGCGATATATAAGTAACACCGTCAATCGTTTCTTCAGTAACTGGCAGTTCATTTTTGTGATTATCGTGTGTAGAAGCTGATCCAGAGGTCCCAGGTTCAAATTTCGGTCGGGTGAAATCTTTTTCTTTTTTTCTTTTAAAATACAATTTTCTAAGATCAAATATATTGTTAATAATTTCATTCTTGCATTTTTAGTAGATTATCTAAAATTAGTGAACAAAAATGTTACCATGGTAACGGGGAGTTTAGCTACTAAAAGCTAGATGTATATAAACCCACAGGGGCAAGATACACGCCGAGCGAAGCGAGGTGTACAAGGGGGGCACGGTGCGTTCCAAAGTAGCTGGGCGGCGTGAGCCGTGGGTGTGCGCAGCCCCGGCTACCATTGGCCATACGCAATTTGTTGTTTATGCAATTTGCTGTTAACTTTCTATTCCACATTGTTTCCTTGAGGTCTCTCCTTAGACGGGATACAGATCAAATGGTTCGTGAAAAAAAATGCCTTCAAGAGGTTTTAAAATATTTTTATACAGTAACATTATTTCTACGTGTTACTTCGAAGGAAGTTTCGTTTCCGGACAAATTCCATGACTATCACATTTTAGAGGACTTTTGTACTCCATGTCCAAACTTAATGAGTGGGAAATATATTTAAATCTATACTTAAAAAGTACATTTAGATGGGAAATGCCGTGATCTCCAGGTACACAGACCTACAACCCTCACGAAAATTATGGATGCGCTTCTGTTTGAGGAACAGGCTGAGGCCATAGATGGGTATCTAGTCCATAAATATAAGCGAAATAAAAGCTAAATGCTATGTTCTTTGAATATATTTTTTTTCGTGACTGCACTAATGTACACTTCGGAGATGTCACAATTATGATACGGAAATCGGGTGTTCCCAGACTGTTGATTAAGGAGAAGCGACATTTGCATTATTTTTTCGATATTTTAAACGTGTCATTAAACAAACGCCTGTAGCCTTTAAGCACGAGCGTCTGCCGCATGCAATTCCCAAGGGTGTTCAAATGGAGATTTGCTATCTTATGCCCAGCGAAAGAGTGAAACAAAAAAAAAGTATTGACCATGAGGACGCACCTGATTGGTTAGCAGACAACTCTAGAGCTTACTGCCATTTTTGTTACCCGAAAGCAGTGTTTCAGATTGGACTAAGTGGGCTAACTGTGCAAGACTAATCTGTGGCGTTTGGCTTCATATGCTTGGTGAAACCGCATATTCTCTATTAGAACATCCTTGGAAATATCTGAGAACCGTTGGAGAGCCATTGCTGGATTAGCGGCGAAATAGAAGAGAAAACGTAAGTAGCATCGCATGTAATGAAAAAAAGAGAACCTGATAATCTAACCTAGCCCAAGATAACAAATATATTAATAAATATGAGGATATAAAGTATTTCCTGAAAAGAAAATACAAAATGAGTCCGCTAACTAATAGAGTTTTGGAAGCACGTATGTCCAGAGGTGTTACTAAATTTGAAGCCCCTCCCTTCCCTTGAAAGGAATACCCAACGCCATGAGTCGATTCGGCCCATTGAGAAGCTACGTTAAAGACCCCTCTTGCAGGAGTCAGCCACGTATTGCGGCGTTTTGCGCCATTGTATCTACGCCCCTACGTATGACTTAACAAAGATTACAACTTGTGTGGTTGTTGGGTCCTCGCCAGATATTTCATACTCTGTAATTTAAGCTGTTTTATTTTTGTACTGGCGTTTAGAATAAGTCTTAAGACAGTCGAAGAAACAGTATTGTGGCAACGTGCTATTTGAAACTGTTCACCACCAGATAACCTCTGAAAACACCAGAACTGCTAAACTTGCTGGGCTGGCAACCATGAGAACAGCCCACCCTTCAATATAGCCAGACAGGAAAGCCAAAATTAATCTCTCATAAAGCGAAACTTTCACTACGTGTGTGAATCATGCAAAATTTTAGGTTTAACTGTATCGAATTTACCTAAATGTGTAACATAGACTCACCACGGGCCCTCTAAAATCAGATCTCAAAATGGATATATGGTCGTGTTAGGAATCATTAAAAAGGTCTACCTATCGAGTCAAGTGTTTGCAAAAATGAATGCGCATAAGAACCTGACATGTTTCAGTAGGCGGTCACCGCAGTATAATTCCGTTAACTAAGGTTCTAACACATGCTTGTGCAATAAAATATACCTAACCTGACTTTTCTAATCAAACCTTATCAACGGTCACAATTTTTTAAAATTTTCTAATGCGTATAATATATACAAACGTTATTTTTCCTTTTAAAAGTATATAAATATAACTACGCCAGGGTTTGAAGAAGGGCACCGGGCTAGTCATTAAACTAAGCTAGTAAACCCCAAGCAGTGGCTTTTAGTGCGATCTATATGGTTCTGGCAGTACTGCATCTGCACGAGAGTGGATCTGACAGAGGATTATTAGTGTAGCATAACGCCTTCCCATGTTTCATGAAAATTCTATTTCCAAATATGCAACAACTTTGCTAAGGCGTTTTTCTCTCTCTGAAACGTATTTTTTATTGAGGTTTCTGAGATGTGACGTAAGTCACACTGTGGTAGTAATATCCTCGGATGAGACGCGTATCATCATAGATTTAGCACGATTCCCCATTTCTGCCTGCGCTAAGACTAATGAGTTTTTGTACAGAAGCACTTGATTTTGAATTCATCTTCTAGGTTGCTCTGGCATCAACCTCATATTATATTATGAGGTGGACTTTTAAAACATGGTGTTATTATTTTCGGGATCTTAACAAAAGGTTACCAGCCGAGGTTAAGAATGATTAGAAAAGAACGCAGAGATCTCCAAGGGGATCGAACCAAAGTCATCGATGTGTGAAAAAGATGTTTCGACAAACTTCTTAATGTACACAACGGAGAACAGACAGAGGTGTTTAAAATCTATACCGCAGAAACGTGGATACCCAAACCTAGTGGGATCGAGGTCGAAATGTTGATAAAGAAATTTAAAAATTTCAAATCACCGGGATTAGACAATATTCCAGCAGAATTAATTAATGCGGGAAGGAACGGCACTAATGAAGGAACTGCACCGCGAAATCTCGTTGCTCCCAACATGCTACAAATTATTTAGTAATATACTGCTTAACTCGCCTAAGTGTTTACGTAGATGAAATAATGGGATATCACCAATGTGGTTTTAGAGGAAATAGTGCCATATTTTTGCCTTGAGACAAATCTTAGAGAAGAAACTGGAATCCAACGGGACTGTTCATCAGCTATCCATTGATTTTAAGAAAGCTTATGATTCTATTAAAAGGGAAAAGTTATACAGTATCCTGGTACAATTTTTAATTCCGAAGAAACTAGTTTCAACTTTTGAAAATGCGTCTCAGCGATCCCATAAGCAGAGCACGGGTAGGTAATATGTTGTCAAATAGTTTCAAGATTCGCAACGAATTGAAACAAGGTGATGTGTTGTCACCACAATTGTTTGACTTTGCTTTAGAGTATGCGATTTTGAAAATAAAAGACGAAAAAGGACTAACGTTGAATGGTTTGAATCAACTGTTCGTGTATGCGGATGATATAGATTTAATAGGGGACGATATAGATGCACTACAAAGTAACACCGATGTCTTAGTGAAAGCGTGGGATGAGATATATCTACAGGTAAACATAGATAAAACAAAATACATGATAACAAGCCGAAACACAGGGAATAACGGAAGTTGAATAACAAAGAATGAGAAGATAGAGAAAGTTAACTAATTTAAATACTTGGGAGGATAAACAGCATAAACGAGGTAACGGGTGAAATAAAAAAGTATTTAGTGTCGGGCAATTCATGTTTTATTCTGTCCAGAAACTACTTTACCTCGCGATTAATATAAAGAAAGTAGAAATTAAAAATTCTGCCGGTAATACTTAGCGGTTGCGAAAGTTGGGTTTTGAGAAAGATATACGGGCTGAAATGAGCGAGATGAATGGAGAATACTGCATATTGAAGAACCTCACGGACTGTACGACTCACCCGATGTTGTAAGAATATTGATATCACGATGACTAAGATGGGCAGGCCATGAAGCTCGGATGGGAGAAAAACGAAAGATATATTTAATCTTCGTTGGAGAGGCGGAGGGAAGGAGATCGTAGGGAGGACAATATTAGAAGGAATCTTCAAGAAGTAGGTGTTTGTGATGAAAACTGGCTTGATCTTGCCCAGGATAGATCCAGATGGCGAACCTTTTTACTACGGCGATGAATTTGCGAGTTTCTTAAGTGAGAGGATGGGGCGCTGGACGTCTTGGGTTTTGGGTGCCTAGACGCATGAAGCCGGCCCTACGAGCATGTGTTCGGTTACCTTTTGCATATGTATACATTTGTTCTAGGATGATCCTTTCTTTTTGGTTTCTTCTATCTCACGATATCTGCTATGTTTGAAATCATTATCCTAATTATAATTCCTCTCGGGTTCTTTCTCACGATAATAATAGAATTCCTGCCTCCTAGTAACGACGTATCAACATCGTAATCGTCCGTTCAGAGTAGTTTGTTGTCTCCAGGACAACAGCTGAACTTAACCCAGGGGTAGTTTCTACCATCACCTTCTGGTGTTACGATTCTGCTCCTCGTGTGCTGCCTCCTGCCTAAGGACCCTTTTACAGTCAACTATCTGCAGTTACGGTGAAACAATAATAAAACAATACACCGGAAAATAACATATCTTCAAATTGTGATTCGAAAATGCATTGTCTTCAGAACTTAATATGTCCCTTCTACATGTACTTCATCAATGAACTTCGTGGCCTGAAAACTATGAACAGTGGTGTTGAGTGAATAACCTCAATTCATTGCAGATATAATGAAGTCTATCTCCACTTAGTTTGGTCTAAATAGAAACATAATTATCTATGTATGCCTTGATACTCCCGTAGAAGTGTCAACATCTACGAACAAATAATCTAACCGAAGAACATTAATTTTTATTTAGGGTATTATTTTGATATTAGAAATGAGCATGTTGTTGGCAGAAACAACAACATACATACTCATATTTGCTTTAGTATTGTTCCTCTGTTTGCATATTCAAATGATAATATATGAAGATATATCACACGAACTTCGATATCATTTATTCGATAGATCTTTTTGTTATTGAGTTTCAAACTTCGTCTTCACGGCAAATGACATTCAAATATTGAGCCGTATGCATAAAGTCAATTAAAAGTTTTACTTCGATGTTTAAAGTAAATACTTGGATTTTTATGCATAAAGTTTACTTAAACTTGTAGTATTTACTGCTCTTCCAAGTAAATGCTTCACAACATGATAACTGCGGCTTACCATACTAAATACTTCAACTAAATTCTTATGATGTCTTAAGCATACAGTTTAGCAGACATATCCTTTTACCAGTGTAAACATGGAACCAATTATCAGGTTCATGTGCAAAAAGTGTAATGAATTCCGACTTTTAAGTTTTCACAATCGTAAGCTCGTGATACAAGCATTAGTCGAGGAAGAGATTTCGTAGTTTGCGTAATCTCTGTACTCATTTATGACTTTATGTGTTGTACTTTTGAAATACCAGAATATTTGTGTAGGAAAGATGGCTAAAATGGGGCTATTCTAAAATAGAAGATTTGGTTCTTAAGTTTTATGAACAAGTATTGATCACGAAGTTTGAAGTCTTCCACACTATCAAAGGTTGTGCCTTGTGTGCCCACAGGCAGTCTTAATTTCTTTAGTCAATTATATAAGCTCCAAGAATTGATATATTTCTAATATTGTTTTAGGGTAATCCCGACATTACATTGAAGGGATAGTTCCGAAAAATTGAACAATAATATATTTGTTCAAAACAAAATATATATGTGGTTCTATTCGTGTAAATTACGAAGATGTTTCTCTTGATTTCCCATACCAAACACGGTTCGTAAGTACTCCTGAAACACTTTGAAAGACACTAGGAACGAATAGATTATGGCTTCAGCTGTTCATGCAATAAAAAATAGGATAAGTCTTTCTACAGCTGCAAAAGTCTCACGTTCCCCGATATATGCTGCTGACAAAGTAAGAAATAGAAAAACAATACGTAATTTGACAAAATCACACTTGGGCTCCCATCAAAAAGGAACTGAGCTTAGCAAATATTCTTTGGGATCTGAACATATTAGAAATCTCTGTAATCAACCTCATAGTAAAATCCCTGAGGGTACATATGCTCCATCAGCAGCTCATTATGAAACTCTGCAGGAAGCATCAATAATACACCATAGTTTGAATTAATTCTAATGGAATACTTCCACCCTTGAATTGACTTTTATTAAAGCTAACGAGGAAAGGTAATAACATTTCCTTTGCATTTTGTTCTCTTTAAAATAATTCCATTTTAAGATAATTTCTGTGTGATGACATTTCCACATGTGATATCAATTCGTCCTAAAGTGTTACTGAGCGTAAAATGATAACTGTCAAATGATTACATGTGTTTTTATTTGATGTCTCAAGCGTTTCAATAAAGCCTGGGAATTCCCAATGTAGTGGGGCAACAACGACACTTCGTACTAGTTTCGTTTGAACACCCTCAGTTACCATACACATCTATTATTGTACGCTTCACTTTACTTTCTCACAAGTTCTAAATACTTTTATCATCTGGTTTAAAGTAAATTCTTACTTTAGTCAACCCGATTATTACTACTGTAATAAATGATCTTCGGTTATGACCAAACTTGTCAAAATAATTCATTTTTTAAACTAAATTCAAGATTAGGCAAAATGTTCAAATTACATTCTGACGTTTAACCTGTTTGCGCAACCTAGTGGCAAGAATGTGAATATGTCTTCAAGGTAGGAAACTTACGTTGGGTTCTGTACAGCGAAAAGAGCAATGGACGAGTGAAAACGGAAATCTATGCTTGCGTCTTTGTTACTAGTAATCTCAGTGATATTAATTGAATGGAGCAGGACATATAATATTCTACCAGGATTATTGTAACTACTTCGGAAAGTATAAAGAAGTAATCAGTTTGCCGGGAGGACAGTATTTATTCCATTTTTATTACATCTATTCTGATTTTAATCGATCTTCATGGAGTCAAATGGTTAGTCTGTTCCAATATAATATCTTGTTCTAGTGTAGCTATATTTAAAATCAATAGTTATGTGTTATCCCATATTTGTACTTATTATACATAGGTTGGGAAAGGAAGTGATAGATACCAATGCCGCATATTGCCTTGTTTAAGGCTTTAGGCATCTAAGACTCAGGCCGGGATAGGACAGGGAAAAGGATTTAAAGTGTCGGCAGGGTCTATGTTGAAGGTACCATCCCGACATTTTCCTTGTGATTGAGGGAAAACCCTGGAGAAAACTGTCAGGATAGTCGGCCGCTAAGTTGAACCCACGACCTCCTGAATGCTATGCCAACGGTCTACTACTGAGCTACTGCGGCTCGGTCGTGAGAAAGTAAAGCACACACTTTTGTTAATAGTAAATGATGATGTCACACTTTTTGGAACAGCTTATAAGATCTTTGGAACAGCTTTGATCTTAGAGAGGCAAAGACAACGAACCATTCACACGTTATATGTGGGTACTTCTAAACTAGTGCTTTCTTATACTTCCCGAATAATAATACGCCGTAAGTTACCCATTATTTCTAAAAAAAAAAAAGATGCATTCAGTGTTCATTTTGATTATGGTGGTGCGAGTTCGCAAATATTGTCAAAACCTAATGGAGTCAGATTGAACATTACGATAATATTCCTACGTCAGGGACAGTATACAATTTCTGCAGGAAGAAACACTCCAGTTGCGTACAATATTAAATGTCTTTTTGTTGCCGTTTCGGCTGATATATATAGCATATTTAGATTTAATTACATTATATATAGCAAAACGTCCTATATTTATCATAGCGTATGACATACCAAAAAATACAATCTCAGTTAACATAATACATCGTCGGGTTCTCTTATACATCCTCACTTATCCCAATCTGTTTTTCTTTTCCAAAATCAGTAGTTTCCCAATGATTGTTGGATTTCTTTATTTTGACTCAGAATTACGGGACTAATTGGTAGAGAGATGGTGAAGAGGTTGTTACATATTTCATTGAAAGACTATGGTTAGATTTTGACAAATTGAGTTATTTGAATTTCAAAAATGTTTACAAACTTGAATCTATGATCGGCTCTAGCAATATCTTCGAAATAAGAATTATTGGAAGGGATACTGCAAGAAAGTTTTTTTCTTGCACACAATAAATTTATATATGTTCTAATACAAAACTATTTCCATACTAGTATATCGTGGTACTAGCACGTGAAATTAGCGTAGAAAGTTCTGTTTTAGAATTAAAAAGTGCATTTTCGAATCACAATTTGAAGATATGTTATTTTCCGGTGTATTGTTTTATTATTGTTTCACCGTAACTGCAGATAGTTGACTGTAAAAGGGTCCTTAGG
>Ga0068627_1000192_pt1 | contig 12089 bp, 20 predicted proteins | sample InSIn1gowninarea_FD_77430 | JGI IMG/M metagenome (GOLD analysis project Ga0068627, IMG submission 77430) | Clean room microbial communities from NASA Spacecraft Assembly Facility at Jet Propulsion Laboratory, Pasadena, California, USA -... ... | reverse complement strand
CGAAAAAAAAAAGTTTCCAATGGAAGAGAATGGTGAGGCAATTGTTAGTGAGAGAATGTGTTTCAGGTCACCTCGTGATGACCACCGACATGAATAATTAATTACCCAACTTTTTTTTTCAGTATGTTGTTATTACTCCCAAAGCACATCATAACCCATTTAATTAAATAACTTGAATTTCATGCACCAGTTTCAGTTTCATTTTCATTTGCAGTCAATATCTGGTGATTGAATTGACTTTGGATTGTATATCCTTACATTGATTATTCACAGTTCTCTGATGGTACACAAAGATCCTTTTTATTGATGGCTTTGCTTGCATGTGCAAGAAATATCACCACATAGACAACATATAATGGTTTGGAAATTACACTACCATTCCATACATTATAATTGTAATCAATTCATATATCTCTCATTGACTGGACACTTGATTTGAGAAAAGAAAAGGAATCACGATAATCGTATATGAAATCCATGTTCATTTTGATAAGGCTTCGTAATTTTTTATTTATACATTGCCCTTTATATTCCATTCTCCCTTTCTCTTTTGATCTCCATCAATCAATCAATTTCAAGGGTTTCAATGGTAGTGAAACATAATAGAAATACAAGAATGGGTTCATTCACCCTTGTAAGGGCATTGCCAAAGAGAAATGCAAGGAGAGTCCACGACTTTCTTAATATTGCAGAGCAAGATAACTCTGTGGGATCCCTTGATTATATTGATAATTTAACAAATCATTTCACAGAAGGTTTCAATGCCTCTTTGGATTTAATTCTCTCTACATATGTCAATATTCACTCTCTTGATAATTTAAAATCCAAGTGGGTTAACAACAGCCTAGAAGACACAGTGAAGCTTCTTGATATGTGCAATGTCATTAGCAATAACATTGTGGATGTGAAACAATATCACATGTTTCTTCAAAATGCTATGCACTCTATGGATCATGCATAGATGAGTCAAACCTGGCTTGTAAAGGAAGCCAATATGTTGGCTAACTGCAAAGTTTGCATGACTTATGTGAATTACAAATGCAATCCTTATACTTCTAGATCAAGATGAATAGTTTATATTAAGGAGATTATATCCTCCTCAAGTTATTAAGGAGTCAATAGAATAGAGGATGATTTATCAGAGGATATGTAACCTTGATGAGTACACTACCTCTATGATTAAAACAATATCCAAGGCTTTGTCAGTGGAGTTGCTAAGGGAATCTCTTCATGGAAGAGGTAATAATCGTGTGTTCCCGGGATGCTGTTCTCACTTCTACAATTTGTTTGAAAGGGTGAGGAATCAAAACAACAAGTATAAAACCTCTTGTTATCTATTGCATGAATTATAAAATTAAGATGCTTTAGTGGGAAAGATGTATGATATTCTATTCTCCATGAAGTAGTAGAATGAGATAAAGGATCTATTGGGTTGTGTTATATTCTTTCCAAGACTAGCACAAGTAGTTAACCGAGGGGTAGAAGGGGGGTAGAGCCCCCCCCCTTCATTGTGTCGATTTCATAGAGAGCAGAGTCACAAGGGGTTTGAGGTGTGAAGGTAACACCACTCTATGGGGTCTGGGGCAGCATCATAGAAAATTTTGGTTTTGGAAGCTATGTTAGGTTGGGTGGACCCACCTATCGTTTTGTGCATGATTTTCGCACATGTTTTTTGATGTGATGGTTTTCAGTTCATGGTATTGGATGCTTCAGCATGTATAAATTTCTATTATAAAATTGAAAGGAACATAATGAAAAATCAAGCTGGTGGTCCCGATTTTGGGATCCAAGGGAAAATATCTGTGTATATGTGTTTAATGTGTTACGCTCTAGCATTTTTTATTTTTCGTTTTTTAGAATTTGTATGAAGGCAATTTCTGTACGGGGTTAATTCCTACATTTGGTATCAAAGCTATTTTTGGCTTCAAGGGGATGCCTTTTTTGCTGAGGGGTTTCGCTCAGGCCTGTGGTAGACCCCGTTTAGTGGGAGATCTGTGAGATCGATTTTAATGGTGAAAGGAGATGGCGAGCAGTGGAAAGATAGAGATCAAGAAATTTAATCTTCATAATTTTAAGTTTTGGAAATTCAAGATGGAGGATTTTTTGGCCGATAAAGATCAGTGGATCACAGTAGATCTAGGTACTAAACCAATGGGAATGTCCGAAGAAGAATGAAAGAAGTTTGATCAGAAGGCAAAGAGCACAATACGATTGTGTGTCTCAGATTCAGTATTGCTAAATGTATCAAAGGAAGCTACATCGAAGGCTTTGTGGGAGAAGTTAGGGACTTTCTACCAATATAAGACTCCGGTGAATAAATTGTTCTTTCTGAGAATGTTGTATAACCTGAGGATGAAAGATGGAGACTCAGTGACACAACATTTGAACACATTGAATACTGCGATAAGTCAGTTAACATCTGTTGATATTAATATTTCAGATGAAGATAAGTGCATCAGTTTGTTGTGTTCTCTACTAGATTCGTGAGATAGTCTAGTTATTGCAATAGGTAGCAATGCAACTACCTTGTAGTGTGATGAAATAGTCTCATCCTTGCTGAAGGAGGAGATGAGGCCGAAAAATATGGAGAGCCAAAACGGTGATGCCTTGTCTGTACGAGGACAGTCCGAAAACAAAAACAAAAATAAGTCATCGAGTGGGGGATCTAAATCTCTAGGAAAACCTGTAAAGGTTGTGTACTAGAAATGTGGAAAGGAAGGGCACTACAAAAGGGATAGTAAATCTAAAAGTCCCGATAAAGGAAAGGGATCTGATGACGCTCCTTCTACAAAGGCGAAAACCAACTCAGATGAAGGTGGAGATGTGTACTTGGCTTCTTCAAGTACACAAGTAGATCATGAGGCATGATTGATTGACTCAGGTGCATCCTTTCACTTCACTCCCCATAGAGAGTGGTTTTGTGAGTATAAGAAATATGATGATGGTGATGTCTTCTTAGGGGATGATAGGAAGGCTAGAGTCATTAATCGCTAAAAAGTAAAGTTGAAGTTGCAATGTGGAAGGGTTAGAACACTTTTGGGTGTTCTGCATATTCCTGCATTAGAGATAAATATGATTTCTCTAAGCAAGCTAGATGATGCGGGTGTAAAAACAGTGCTTGAGAAGGATACCTGCAAGATGGTTCAGGGAGAATTGGTATTGATGAAGGGAGTTCAGATTGAAACTCTGTAGAAGCTAGAAAGTAGCACGGTTTTTGATGAGTGCAACAACTCTATGGTTCCTAAAAGTGAAGCAGAAAATCTAGTGGCCTCTGGAGAGAAGACCATGTTGTGGCATCAAAGGCTTGGACATATTGGAGAAAAGGGCCTTCAAATACTTCATGGTAAAGGTATGGTAGAAGGTATGAGTAATATCTCTTTGGATTTTGATTTCTAGGAAAATTTTGTATATGGGAAGCAAAATTGGGTGAGTTTCCCCTATGGTGGTAAGAGGGCGAAACAAATATTAAAGCTTGTGCATAGTGATGTGTTTGGACCTATGAAGGTTCCATCATTGGGTAAGTCTATGTATTATATATCATTTATAGATGACTTCTCAAGGAATACATGGATATATTTCCTTAAGAAGAAATTTGAAGTCTTTGACAGGTTTAAAGAATTTAAGGCTCTAGTGGAAAACTAGACAGAGAAGAAGATAAAGGTGCTATGAAAGATATCGGTGGAGAGTATTGCAGTAAGGAATTTGAAGAATTCTATGAGAAGTGTGATATAGCATGGTAGAAGACTACTCCATATACACCTTAGCAAAATGGAGTTGCAGAAAGAATGAACAAGACATTGATGGGAAGGGCAAGAAGCATGCTCAATGGTTCCGGATTAGGGTAGGAATTCTAGGTAGAGGTGGTGGAGACAACATGTTACCTGGTTAGTAGGTCACCTTCATTAGTGTTGGAGGATAAAACTCCACAAGAAGTATGGACTGGTAAGAAACCTTCACTTTCACCTCTGAAGGTATTTGGGTGTGCTGCATATGTACATGTTCCAAAGGAGAAACAAACCAAGTTGGATAGTAAATATGAAAAGTGGATCTTTATTGGGTATAAAGATGGTTTAAACCATTATAAGCTTTGGAACCTAGTAACAAGGAAAGTTGTGTGCATCCGAGATGTGGTGTTCAGAGAGGTGAAAGAAGTTATTAAACATGAAGTCCAACCAAAGGAACCTAAGAGGATGGAGTTTGAGCTAAAGGAGGAAGAATTAGAATCTACAACAGAGGAAGAATTAGAATATGAAGAGCCACAAACTTCGAGTGTGAGAAGATCAGCTCAAGAAAGAAGGTAGCTAGAAAGATATAGTCCATTTGTTTTCAATTCAAATTTTTCTTTACCTATTACTGATGATGATCCTATAATTGTGAAGGAAGTAGTAGATTCTGAAGATGGAAAACTCTGGAAAGAGGCCATGGTTGATGAATTGACATCTTTGCACAAAAATAAGGCTTGGTATTTGGTGGAGTTTCTGACTGGAAGGAAACCCATTGGAAGCAAATAGGTGTTCAAAAAGAAAACAAATTAAGAAGGAAAGGTGCACAAGTACAAAGCTTGATTGGTAGCAAAATGTTATTCCTAGGTGCCAGGAATTGATTTTGGTGATAATTTTTCTCCTATTGCCAAAATAACTTCTATTAGATTACTTTTATCTGTTGGTACTGCTTTTGATTTTGAAGTAGAACAGATGGATGTGAAGACAAAATTTCTTCATGGGGATATGGAAAAGGAAATCTACATGAAGCAACTTGAAGGCTTTGATGTCAAGGGTAAGAAATAACTGGTATGAAATTTAAAGAAGTCCTTGTATGGGTTAAAACAATCACCAAGGATATGGTATCATAAATTTGACACATTTATACGCGGACTTGGCTTCAGTAGAAGCAAAGAAAATCACTATGCGTATTTTAAATTAATTGGTGACCATGTTGATGAGCCCCAATTTTGGTAACATTTTGGGCTCATTTAGCCTAACTACCTTTGCTCAACCCTTCATTTTTCATCACTTATGCATCATTTTTTAGTATATTTATGTTGTTTGTACGAATGAGGGCAGTCATTATTCTAGGTGGCTAAAACATGTTTTTTTCAGGATCTTTGACATCTATTGGAGCAAAACCACGTAGATAAGGTCCAGGGGACAACCAAGATGGATTGAGGATTCGTAGGAGCCTTTGTCCACAACATTGAATGGCCCTCCTCAGGATTTTCACCCACAACTCTGAGCTCCAACAGCCACCTCAGCCGAGTTAGAAGACAGCCAAACGGATTTTGGGGAAAACAACAGTTTACTCTTAGTTTGGTCAGCCAAGTCCCTCTAATTTCGAAGGCCGCTTGGGCCTCATGATGTATAAATGATGGAGCTTTAGCCTTCGAAAATCTTCTTAGAAACATTGTTGCGCATTCTGTATTACGAGCTTCTAGCTTTGCTTTTGCTGTTGTAGCCATTGTTGGCATGTTATTTAACTTATGATTATCATTTTTTAATGGAAAGCAGGGAGATTTGAGTCAGATTTTGAGTTCTTAAAGGAGCCATAGCTTTCGGGGTTGGGCCCAACCTGAGATCAAAGGCTTCCTTCTCTTGTATTATTACTTTTCGTTTAGCAGTTTTCTTTTCTCCTTTACATGCATTTGAACGTAGTTTGCTGAGTTAGATTTCTTGCTGTGGTTAGATAGATTAGTGTCACAAGTCAGAGTTGCTTCAGCTATTTAAAGTAGATTGAAGAGATTGAATTTAATAAAGGTTCAAAGAAAAAAAGGGTTGACTGCACACTCATTTTCACCTCTTTCTAGGCGCTAGAATTGCAGACTGTGCTCCCCACTCAAAAACAATGATTTATTTGTTCATGTAATCTTGATGGCAATATTTTTGTTGGTAGAAGTGTCTATGTGTGCAGATCTCTTGGAATATTTCTTTGTTTCAGTACCATGCATACTTTTCCTTAGAAATAACGTTTCTGTTCATTGATTTTGTTAAGAAGTTAGAATAGGTTAATAACATTTCGGTTATGTGCAGGACGTGGATGATTTGTTTCGTTTACACTGTGCAATGCTACTCCCTCACTCTCTTGTCCTTCCACACTGTGACCAGGCCAAATATCCATCACTCAATTAGACCCTTTGCCTCTTAACTATCCTATTTCCCACGTTATCCTACAATTTTCGGCCTTCCATTCCCTCTACCTTCTTCAAGACAACCCAACTTTATGCACACCCTCATCACCTCACCTCTCTGTTACTAATTCATTACCAACTCCTCTCATACCCCCCTAGCTATCCTTGCGGCCTTTTTCGCTCACCCACCACCTGAAATCCGATCATAGAACTTCTTGTAGAAATTATGGGACTTCCTGTAGAAACCACTGAACTTCCTGTAGAACTTCTGAACTTCCTGTAGAAACTCCTGCAGACTTCCTGTAGAAGTTCATAAACACGGTTGCATGGCATCCAGACTTTGTGAAACTCTTTGAAAGAATTTTAGGGATCCCTTAGATCCTCTTTGAGCCTTCCCAACCTTTCCCAAGCATTGCTTCCCTTGATCCATCCCTGCACAGTGAAAAGCTAGCTAAACGCAGATGCATGATAATTCTCATAACTTAGTCAAAAATACAAAAAGATGTTTCCTTCAGTTAGAGGCAGTATAGACACATGTATTTGATCTTCTTAGAAGTAATGGCACCTCTTCTCATAGTTTGTATTCTCATTTTTGCATCAGTAGGACTAGTTGGTAGAATTAGGGTTTGCTAGGGTGTGTATTTCTTGTTGGCTTTCAGTTCCTTTCTGCAAGTAGGTTAATTTCCTTTGAGTTAGCTTTCTTTCATCGGTTACAAAGCTTCTTTTAAGAGCTCATAGAAGTTGGCTTGAGCCCTAGTGGACTTGTGCCAGCTGACCAAGTGACAGCTGCGACAAGAGCTAGTACTTGTGCATACAACACCGTCGCTTCCAAGTTTGTTACGAACTACCGGGTTGATAAGATTAGAGAAGGAAGCTCCAGGATTTGTAGCATTATTGCTACAATACTGGAGCCCACCATCTTTTTGGTGCCACTACCGGGGAAGCGTCAGAGTATTAGTGATTGTTGCTTTTCTTCTATTTTCCACTACAACCTTCTGCTAAATAGTTTATTTCATTTCCATTATGCAATTTTGTTTTTGCAAAAATAGCTTAGAATTTCCTGCTTTCATAGATTAGAATTTCAATTTTGCAAGCGTGGATTAGCATTTCATTCCAGCAATTTCATTTGAGAAAGCTAGATTAGTTCTTTTATTCTTTCATTTCAATTCCGCATTTCCACTTCAGAAAGATAGCTAGTTGCAAGTTCAATTTGTTTTATTTTTGCAGGTACCAGAGAAAAAAAAACAAAAGCAATCAAAAGTCTTTCCATTTCATGCCTCGTAGGAACAGAGACAAAGCATGAAAATTCCTACCCAACACCCCCACCACTTCACTGAGTCACCCTTCTCTTCTTTGGTGACAGTTATCCAGAAGAACCTATAGGCGAACCTCCGAAGATATACGAAGATCCTGTAGCAGAAGAAGAGTTAGAAAACACCCCATCTTAAGCCATGGCTGAGAATAGAAGGGAAGATGAGAGAATAGAAGGTGCTTTTCCTATCCAAGAGACCAATGGAGAAATGAAAATGAAAAACATTAGCCCCTCCTCTTTACCTCACTTCCATGGTTTGACTACTGGAGACCCTGATACCTTCCTGTTTGAGTTTGCAGTCCTCTGCCAAACTTATGACTATACTGAAGATGAGCAAAAGCTGAAACTCTTTCCTTCTACCCTCAAGGATGCAGCATTACATTGGTTCGTGGGCTTACCTGAAAACAGCATCACCACTTGGGCTCAGATGCAGCAAGCTTTCAATGCCAAATACAGGGACTACTGTAGGTCCAAGGAGGCTAAGGGAGAAATCTTTAGGATGACCATGGCAAATGATGAGTCCTTAGAAGATTATGAGGAGAGGTTCCAACTTAGCTATAAACGGGCCAGGTGTACACTTGACCCTGAATCTCTCAAGTTGGTCCTGCTCCGGGGGGTCCCTGAAGACCTTCTAGATACCCTTCACATGCTAGCTGGAGGAGATATTTACCAACTACCTTATGACGATATAAAGAATGTGTTTAGAAACCATTCCAGGGCAGCCTGAAAGAGAGGTAAGGGGAACTAACTTACATCTAGTGCTCCTTTCTCCAAGCATGAGTTGGAAAACCAGCTAGAGGACCTTAAGAGTGAGGTGAGAAAAACCATTGCCATGCAACTTGATACATTCCAAATCCAGCAGAAAAAGGAGGAAGCTGAGAGGGCTTTGGCCATTTTCTGCCCTAGGTGTATAAGAAGGCACCCTAAGAATGAGTTTCCATTACATTCGGTAGAAGTGTGTTTTGTTTGTGAGGAAAATCACCCCACTAACCAATGCCCAACCTTACGTGAGCTTAAAGCCATGTACCAAGGAACGGAGGCATCCACTGAACCTCTTTACTTCCTCAACCAACGGAGGCTGCATGGACCCAGACCTTACCAGTAAGGGATGCAAGGGACATCCCAAGCTTATTATAGCCCCAACCAATCTTCTCCTATGCCTTCTTGGGGTCCCCCTGCTCACCCTTCCTGTGCTGCGCCTCCTCCATGGTCTTACTCCCCTCAATATCATTCTCAACCCACTACTCAATCGTTTCACTCCTATGGCCAGCCACAGCCTCAGTGGAATGCACCTCAATAGGGGTGGAGGCCCCAATACACCACTCCTCCTGCCATTTTGCCTCCACCACCAGCTCAGCGACAACGATTACTTCTTGCTCCTCCAAGACAACCCCAAATTCCTGCTCAACCGAGCCCGAACCCTAACAACCAACAGGCCCAGCAGGTATATATCGGGGAAACAACATGTCCTACCTATGCTGTGGAGATCCAGCAGATCAACCTGCGATCTAGAAAGACTCTTCCGGATCGCCAACCTCCTCCCCCAGAGGACGAGGAAGATAAACAGGAAAGTGAACCAAAGGCCATTCCACCCTTTCCTGAGAGACTAATAGCCACCACACAACCCAACCCAGAGGAGGATGAGCTTCTGGGAGAGCTCAAACAGTTGTGTGTGAAAATACCACTTCTCCAAGCCATCAAAGATGTATCGATATACAACAAGCTGGTTAAGGAAAAGTGTTTTAGGAACCCAGGCAGGAAAAAGAGAGATGCTTCAACCATCAATGTGATAGGACAACTGTCTAATCTTATGTTGGGACAAGTCATCTGCGCAAAGTATTTAGACCCTGGGAGTCCTGTAGTGGATGTCCACATCAATGGCACTATCATACCTCACACACTGATTGATCTGGGGGCTGCCATTAATGTGATGACCAGAGATACCATGCTCAAACTCAACCTTTAGGGTTCCTTGAGAAAGACCTCGACAGTCCTACAACTAGCCGACCACTCCACCGTGACTCCCGAAGGGATTGTGGAGGATGTCTTGGTCTCTGTTGACTCGTGGGAATACCCTGCCGATTTCTTGGTTCTACAACCAAAGGAAAAGCTTACTGGATACCCTCTTATTTTGGGAACGCCTTGGTTAGCCACTGTAGATGCTTACATAAGCTGCCGTGAGGGAAGCATGACCATCAAAAATGGTCCTATGTCCAAGCAGCTAGTGTTGTACCCTCCTGCCCAACCTTTATTAGAGCATGACTTACCACTTTGGTTGGATGAAGGAGAAGAGGATGAGGTGTACTATGCACCCTTCTGTACCTTGGAAACCACCGGGAGAGGTCCTCAAACCGAGGATGATTTGATTGAGGCCTTGATTCAGAATCCTCCTCCCAGTGCATTGTCTTTAGAAAAATTCATGGAGGATACCCAAGCCAGCACCTTAGAGGACCTTTGTGTAACCAACCCTACCACTTCTAGAGTCAAAAATGTGGAGTTTGGCCCTGAGAGAACGTTAAAGATCAGCTCCTCCCTATCTCCTTCCTAGGAAAAGGAGCTGTGTAGTCTGTTGGCCAGTCATCTAGATGCTTTTGCTTGGAGCTATAAGGAGATGAAAGGACTCCATCCTTCGATTTGTATGCATCACATCTACATCAAGGAAGACTGTAAACCGGTTAGGCAACCTCAGAGGAGAATGAATCTAGCCCTTAAGGACATTGTCAAAGAGGAATTGCAAAAACTGTTGGATGCAGGATTTATTTACCCCATTTCGGAGAGCGAATGGGTGTCCCCTCTGGTGTTGGTTCCCAAGAAAAATGGGAAGTGGAGAATCAGTGTGGACTACCGTGAACTGAACAAAGCTACCAAGAAAGACCATTTTCCTCTACCTTTCAAAGCTCACGAGTGAACAATTCTACCACCTCTGGGTTTTCCCTTAGTTTCTTTGAGTCTATCGGTTCCCTTCTGATGAATCCACCTGGCATGGTGAAAGCCTGCTATGTTAGCCGGAGGTGGCGGGTGCGTATCAAAAGATGGCCTTTCGGGCTTCCTTGGGACAGAGTGTAAAATTACGCCTCTGTCATGCACAAAATTCGTGAATTCTACAAATGAGCCTTAACAGGGCTTAATTACAATTCACATCCTATAGAAAATCCGACATATGTTTCGACGATAATTTATGCAAAAGAAAGACGACGCTTGCAACTTTTTCAGACTGTAGTTTTTGCGTTTTCGAGGATGTTGACTCCTCCACCCTTTCAACCAATTGCATGGGAGGAACAGGTTCAGGCTTACCTTCTCAATTCGCCACCCTAGACGTGAATAGGTTAACTTTCCTCGGGGCAACGAGCTTCCTGTAGAGGCTTTCCTGTAGGAGTAGCGCACAGGTTCTAGAGAGCACTGCAGTGGTTCTGCGTCTTCTGTGCAACCACCAGACGTTCAAATAGGCCGAAGACTTGGAGTGACGAGCTTCAGAGAAATTCGGACGCTCACTTGACTTCAAAATGGCTGATGATAAATTAATGGAGTGGCGATCTAGCCGATAGATTTGAATCCTGCGGAATTCGTGGCGCGGGGGTGAGCTGTCCCTGCCGGACCATTGGACGACGTCACCTACTCGTTTTACTGCCAGCCTCCCTTACCGCCGCATCATTTCCTGCAGACTTGCCGCCACCATTCATGTTGAAGAGCCGCTTCTTCCCTACTAGACATTCCTCACGTGTCCATTACCCACTTTGCTTGCCACAACCAACACTTGCCAAATCTGACGACACCATCGGACTGGTCGTCGTGGCCAATTGAATGTCTACCCGACGTCTCAACCCATTCATTTTCATACTTGCAAACATTTCAAAGTATTATTCATGTAATTTGGTGAAGAAAGGGTGAGTCACTTACCTGTATGGCCGCGACATGATTTTTTCAAGTTTTAGGACGAGGTGATCGGATTTTCCTGCTGCTGCATCATGCACAGGCATGGGGGCTCCTCCTTGCAGACTGTTGTTGGTTACAAGGCTTTTTATTTGACTGCAGATGGTGCTATGTGCTACAGGCTCCTTGTTGGTGTATGCTGAAAAGGTGGAGATGGTGGCATCACGGTCACAATCGCTGGGCCCTCAGATGGCTTTAATAAATAATGCATGGTGTTTCTGCATCCTCTTTTTTTTTATTTTTTTTATTTGAGAATGTATTCTTCTGCTAATTCAATGTTTTGATTTGATTTTGCAGGTATGTGCATTGCATGGAACTGGGGTGGTAAAAAGAGGCGACAGTAGTGCATGATGGAGAAAACATTAGCTTGCATGCCTTCATGCCGGTCCTTGGTCGTTAGATCTCCCCACATAGTTAATTCTGGGCCGTCCAAAAATTCTACAGGAAGTTTCCTGTAGAAATACAGAACTTCCTGTAGAAGTACAGAACCTCTACAGGAAGCCTGAACTGCGAACAAATCATGCCCAGATCTTAGAAAAGATGAGTGTTTCTGGAGGGAGTGATGGTGAGGTCACCTGATAACATAGTAGGGACCTTTGTCCTTGAGTTGAGAGCCTCTTTTCCTGCATGGAATACCTGCAACCTGCATGCAATACCACATTGTGAGCTTGCCTTATCTGCGTTTTTTATCTTTTTATTATTTTTTCTCTCTTTTTTTTTTTTTTT
>Ga0068627_1000191_pt1 | contig 12091 bp, 13 predicted proteins | sample InSIn1gowninarea_FD_77430 | JGI IMG/M metagenome (GOLD analysis project Ga0068627, IMG submission 77430) | Clean room microbial communities from NASA Spacecraft Assembly Facility at Jet Propulsion Laboratory, Pasadena, California, USA -... ... | reverse complement strand
TGATGCTGATGGTTTTGCAGAGTTTGTGTTCAACAACAATAAGTTGACCGATGATCTCCTGCAAGAAAAGCTAGCCTTTCAATTCTTTACAGTAGTCGAGCAATAGAAGATAGCACAGCACCATTACTTTTTTGCTTCAATGCTAACCTCCAAATTGGAATCGTTGTTTGGTTAAAAAACAACTCTTGCAGACGATTACTTACATCATTATCCTACTTGCATAATATTTACAATGGTCACCCTAATATAGAATTTATTGATACCTACATGTATGGTTTTTGGGGCGAGGGACATACCTGGCCATTCGAGACAAATCCTTTCGACGACTATGTTACTGCTGAAAATACGTTTGTTAATATATTTGATATGCAGAACCATAATTGGAAAAGCACGCCACTGCTCACCAATACCCAACCTGATTATAGTAGGGTAGGAAACTCCGAAATTGTTGATCGGACAATTCGCTCGCATAACTGGTTACGTACCGATACGATCTTCATAGAGAACATGCAGATTGAAAGTTTAAGCAACCGGCCTGCATGGACTGGCGCGTTTATAGAGAATGGCATTTCAGATGGAAGTATCGACAGCATCAAAATGTTAGAGGGCATAACCAGGTCTGATAGCATAATTGCTCATGCAAAAGATGTGGGCTGCCATTACTTTTCATTATGGAACTGGCACAAGATACAGGCAGAAAGGCTACTACATTACTACGAACAGTATCCTGATGCTATTGATGATTTGTCGGTAAGCATCGGCTATCGCATTCGGCCATCGTGGATTTGGTCTTTCCAAAAAGATAGGCATCCAGGACTTGTGCTCGGCCTTGTCAACGACGGCATTGCTGGTGTACCTGGAGCACTTCGCATTTCGATTGTTAGTAGCTCCGGGCAAAAGTTGGGAGAAGGAAGTTTAGATCCAGGATATCCTCTTCCCGGAAAAGTACGGCAGGCGATGTTCATCCTCCCAAAAGAAACTAAGTTTGAAGGCTTGAAGATATATGCCGAACTTGAAGTGAAAGGTGTACGTTACAAGATAAATTGGGCCTGTCATGAGAAAACAGAAGAAGATGGTGCGCTTGTTCTTCGCAGAAATATATAACCTTTCTTTAATTACTTATCCGCAAGTACGAGGCTACCAATCTTAAAATGCTGCAGGAAAAGAAGGATGAAGTTTGATTGGAACCTAAATTTGTAGGATACGTAAGGTCAATGTTCTTGAGGTGGTCATCCTGAAAATTTAGCCTCTACCAATCTTGTTATTTCAAATTATCCTAGCTGTTAGTTCAACTTACAATGGTATAGAATGTTATCTCTTATTTAAAGAGTCAATATTCATTTTATAACCAAAGGCAGATATTAAAGTGTCCTTAGAAGTATAATAATAGTTTATGGGAATTAAACTATTGCTGTAACGTGATCCTATTTGTTCAAGCAGGCCATTGTCAATTCGGCCGTCTACAAATTGTCTAATTTGGCTGAAGGTTAAGGAGTCATGGTGGTAGGTCTTCATAAAGTTAGTAATCTTAGCCTTATAATAAGGAATGAGGTTTTCATAATAATTATCAATTGCGTTAATCGATAAAGTATCAACTAAAAATATTCCAAGATTATCAGATTTATCGACATCAACAATAGCAGAAAATTGAAATTCTGAAGGAAACTCTGATACTATATGTTGAATTTCAGTTATTCTATTATTAATGTTATTTATAAAAGTTATACTATCAATATTATTTCTATTCTCTATTTTTAAAGCCTTATACGATAAGTTTATTTCTTTTGCTGCTCTTTTAAAACCTATAAATTTCCATTTGTTTAGAACCATATATGATTTAATCGAATTGGCTTTTGCAATGTCCTCATTTCGGCTTATTGTTTTAATAGTGATAAATATCATACAGGAAAGAATAATAATTAATACACTGCAAATAATTTTAATTCTAAGTTTTTTATTGTCTATAATTTTATCTAAAACATTAGCAATTAAATACCCGGAAACTATAGTTAAAAAAATTGAAAATACAATAGCCCCTACGTACCCTAATTGTTCCATGAAATTGTAGATAGAGAATGCATCTTTTACTTCCATAATAGAATTTATTCTTTGGCAAGAATTTTAAGTAAGCGTAACACTATAAAGGAGTAGACTTTATGGAAAAATTTCAAAAAAAATATCAGTTATAGGATGCCTTTCTAGAGTATAAATCCTGAAATTATAAGAAGGAGCTTTCGCTAACTATCCTTTGCCCCTCTCTTACTAATCATAAATTTTCAAATCGTTATTCCCTTTATCCTGCCAGAAGTCTTAAACCCTTTTAAAAATAAATAACCAAGAATAACAATAGTAATTGCTAACAGTAAAAAGCGTTCATACCTTTTAAAGAAAAAAATGATCTTCTTCATTCTATCGAATTGAAATATTAATAACTCAATATTTATTCCTGCTATAAATTTATTAATTAATAATTATACTTGCAAGAGAGCATCGGTTACTGCTTTGGCTTATTTGAACCCTCCCAATACACTCCACCCGAAGCAGAAAAGGACCAATTTTTTCAAACAGAAGTAAAAGAAACGAATTGAAGAAAACAAACACTATTGCTTTTTGTTGCTATCATATAATGTTTTTGAAAAACAGTAATCTATTGCGAAGCTTTGCGGAATCTATTATAGAACTAGCAAGTTGCTGTTCTATTTCGCCCAAGAATTGTTAAAAGTTTTTTTTATTTCAGCCGAAGCAGAACTTTCATTAATCTTACCCCAGGTATAAAGATTTTCCCTCTTCTTTCAACTTTGTTTTGTAATGATGTGCTTATTCATCCCACGTCAGGCATGCCTCAAATGCAGTTCCTGCTCGTGAGTACAAGCATTTGCAGTCTCGCTTACTTCAGTGCATGGATCGCTCCAAACCACCTTGCCACTTCCTAACGCCTACGGTAACTAATCCCGCACACAGGAGACTTTCACTCGCTGGCTTTCTCATTTTTAAGAACTATATTTACCATTCAGGGTACACCACTGTGTGTTTATAAAATTGTGGCGGGACGTTAAGCATTCGGCTTTTATTTACTATTTTGCTTCTGTGGTTAATTGAAACGGACGTTTTTCAAATGCCACAACTTCATAAACACTCATATCTTCGTTATTTAATCCAGACAGTTCTAAAGGCAGCAACTTCTATGAAACACAAGACACATTTTAAATGATGTTGGGTTAAAGGCACACCTGCCTTTAGTTTTCTTCGCAAACCACAATAGTACTTATGGATATCTTTAAAAGATAAGATAATCCGCTATAAAAGATGAGTAAAGGTTACAGGAGAAATAACTGTTTATAAAACCTTTTTGTATGCTTAAGTATTGTCTTGGCCTCGATGTTTCAAGTAAAGAGGTTTATGCGTGTTTATCTGTTATTGATCAGTTGCAGAAAATGACTGTAAAATCCAGTTCTAAATTTCTTAATAATCCCAGTGGCTTCGATAGTCTTGTCACCTGGCTTATTAAGCACTACAAGCAAAAGGATATTTCACTAGTTGTAGTAATGGAAGCAACAGGAGTATATTACGAGAATGTAGCTTTATTCCTGCATCTTAAGGGATATAAAGTGTCAGTAGTGTTACCAAATAAAGCCAAAAAATATTTGCAGGCAACAGGACTAAAAAGTAAAAATGATCGTATTGATGCGCAAGGATTATCGCGCATGGGAGCAGAACAATCACTGGAGCTTTGGCAGCCTAAAGATGAATACTTTTACCAGCTTCGGTCGGTAACAAGACAGCATCAAAGCCTCCAGGAGTTAAAGACAAATGTAAATAACCAATTGCATGCTGATCAACAGGGGATGTATCAAAATGAATTAGTTATAAGTCAACTGAGGGTTCTTATTAAAACAATTGAGGGCCAAATCAAGGATACCGAAGCTGCTATTGCAGCTCATCTCAATAAAGATAATGAGGTAGCAAAACTGGTGGAGGGTATAACTCTTATAAAAGGAGTAGGTGCATTAACCGTAGCGATAATACTTGCAGAAACAAATGGCTTTGCTTTGTTTAAAAACATTCCCCAACTGATCAGCTTTGCCGGATATGATGTAGTGGAAAATCAATCGGGAAATCATATAGGTAAAACACGGATTTCAAAAAAAGGCAATGGACACATACGTCGTTGCCTACATATGCCCGCCTTGGCTGTAGTACGTTGTCAACAATCACCTTTTATACAATTGTTCAACCGAACATTACAAAGGCATGGAATAAAAATGAAAAGCTATGTGGCAGTACAGAAAAAACTGCTGGTACTAATGTATGTGATGTGGAAGAAAAAAGAAGCATATCAATCAGCAGGAAAAATTAATCATTCGGGAGAACAGGAGCAGTTGTCTTCCTCTCTGCTCAGCTTTGAAGAAGCTGGGGCAAATTGAATGAAAAAAATAGCGCCAACCAAAGCTGGCGCTACACAAGGTAAACATTCTGTCGAACTAGTCGCAGCATGTCTCCTCTCTGCTACTGTAAAAATAAATGAAAATTAATTTTGTTAGTCTGATAGTACCTTTAACGGTAGCGGTCATTGTAAAAGGAGACCAGATAATTATGTAGAAACTTTTAGCATTTTCTAAGTCAAAATATTATATGCTAAAAAAATATTCAATTTTACTGGGAATATTTTTTTCAATATTGCTACTACTGATAGCAACATTGTACTATCCCGGCGGATCACAATTCGACAAAACCTCCATCGGGTATGACTGGAAAAATAACTACATAAGTAATCTTTTTGCTAAAAAAGCAGTTAACGGTCTGAACAATGCATCTCGTTTTTGGGCTATTGGCGGAATGATGTTTCTTTCTGCCAGTTTTGCCCTATTCTTCGTTGGATTTTCAAAAAAAATACCTGCAAGGGGTGCTGCCAAAGTCATAAAATATTTTGGAACTGGAGCTACGCTATTTACTTTTTTAATAGCCACACCATTGCATGATAAAATGATCACTATCGCAAGTACAATGACTCTTATAAGTATATTTTACATTACGGTTTTTGTACTTAAGTCAAGACTACAGTTATTTAAATTTCTTTGCGTAGCTTGTCTTCTTGTTTTCTATTGTAGCTTGTACATCTATTATTCAGGCACCTACCTGACGTTTTTACCCATAATGCAGAAAGTTACGTTTGCCAGTACAATAATTTTAATTTTAGGGTTGGAATATTTTACGCAAAAGGAAGATTTTGAGCATATCAAAACGGGCAAATTAAAAAGGAGTGAAGAAGCAACGAAGCGTTAACAAGACCTTTTTATAGGGAATTGAGAGAGCAATGCACAGGTTATCAACCATTTTGTTCAGTTCGTCAAAATGTTTCTTCATCCCCTTAGGAGAAAGATATCAACGTCAATATCAAACTAAAGGAGAATAGCATGAAAAAGCAACATATTGCACTCGGCCTGACTGTAGCCAATCTGGCCATAATGACTTTTCTTTTGACACAATTTCGTCCCGCCTCTGCACAACAACGGCAACAGCAAAACATTGCGCCGGTGTTACGGGGAAGTGCCTTGGAAATTATTGATAGCCTAGGAAGGGTTCGGGCCAGCATAACGATACAACCAGCCGTAGAAGTAGACGGTAAAAAATATCCGCAAACCGTACTGTTTCGATTAATTGATAACAGAGGACGACCATTAGTAAAACTCGGCACAGCAGAGAACGGTTCCGGATTAAGTCTTTCAAATGAAGCCAATGGCGGTGTTCTAATCCATGCCCGTGATAGTGGCAGCTTCTTCAAAATAACCAACAAAGGCAAGGAACGAATTATTCAACCTTGAAGGTCCGGTCTTAGTAGATTTTAATGCAAAACTGTCTCTTACAACTTGTAACAAACCCCTCCGATTGGGACAAATAATAAGAGCATTGCAACAGCAGGAAGCAGAAACGCAGTTTGAAAAGCAGATTAGCGAACATAAATTATTGCTTCTTAAAATGTGCCTTATTCATGCTTATACTGATGCGGAGTAAGGCGAAACATTCTTTCAGCTTTTATAAAACTGACAAGAATGAGTACAAATACTTCTTTACTAATTACGGAGAAGAAGAATTTTTAATGATGTGTAAGTAGGCATAACGAATTTTTTAATTTTATGAAACCAGCAATTATGGACATAGAAAAGATGCAAGAAGTTCCCTGTTCTGAACATGACTTTACCTACAAAGCCTTAGAGTATATCAAGCAGTAGCGGTTGTAAGTTATATAAAAGATTGAAGTTGAAACAAGTAAAATTAAGTAGGGTGTCTCATATGCTGTTCTCGAAGAAACAAAAAAGCGATGGAAGCTAATGCTATCAGGGATAATACTACTTTGAGTGTGCCCTTGACTGTAATTGAAGTTTTCGTCCATACATCCTGATAGAGTCTATGAAAACACCTTTTACTAAAAAACACCAAGTTGAAGATATCTCTCGCGCTAAGTTCAAAAAGCGCAAGGCCTCCCCTCCCAACTCCCCCAGAAACTAAAATGCCTTGTAAGTTGCTCACTTTTCAAGGCATTAAATTAACTATCTGTGATCCCGCTGGTACAAAACTCGAACCTCTTCCTTATGGATTTGAGGCGTCTGGCAAATCTATTGACAGGTTGATATTAATGCCGGAAACGCCTTTATCAGAAACTTATGTGCTGCCGGTTTATTTCTCTTTTTTGTTAATAGAAAATCAACTGTCTTTCCTTCCTTATCGACGGCTCTATATAAGTACATCCACTCCCCTTTTACCTTTATATAAGTTTCATCCATCCTCCAGCTTATACCGACGGCTTTTCTTCTCTTGTTAAATGCAACCTCAATCAATGGAGTAAACTTATATACCCATCTTTGTATTGTTGCATGATCGACTGCCACTCCCCTAATTGACAATAACTCTTCCACATCACGATAGCTTAAACTAAATCTTAATTTAAAATATACAGCTTGTAGAATTACCACCTTAGGAAAGCAATGACCTTTAAACATCCACAAATTTAGCCCTTCAATACAAATAGTATCACAGATGCGACACAACCTTCCTTCAATTCCAAAAGTAGAATCAAGTAGACCCTTTTCCTGGAAACGCATTAAGCCTGGCGAGGCAGAAACGATAATTTTTCCAGCATTTTGTAATCCTACAGAATATTGACCAATTTGTGAAGCATACGATCCAAAAGACGTGACTGAAGCGGAGCCATTAAGGCCAAAAGAAGAGTCTGGTTTGCCATTAGATTGCAAACGAAATAGTGCAAATTCTTCCGGGCCATATGAACCGGTCGAATCCTGGTGCATAACACTTCCTATAAGTACAATTTTCCCGTCAGACTGAAGAGTGACATCAGTAGTTTTTGCTCCCCCAAAAATTTGAATTCTCTCAATCCCTGCAGTGCCAAAAGCAGAATCAACGGTTCCATCTGCATTGAAGCGTTCTATTCCAAAGTTGGAACTCAATGGATAAGGAGGATACGTTTCTCCTGTGGTGACAAGTATTTTATTGTCAGGTTGCAGAAGGAGTACTCCATTAAGTCCACCTTCTGCGTATACTCCGCTGTCAAACTTATTGGTAGCATCCATTCCAAAGGTCGGGTCAATGTTACCATTAGAAAGGTAACGGATTAATCTGCCTGATCCGTAAACCAAAATTTTTTGATCAGGTTGGATCACCGCAGAGTTTGCTCCATTACCTTTATAAGTCGTGAAGGACGGAACAATTCTGCCACCCCTACCAAAGGTATTATCTAATGTGCCTGGTTGTGCAAAGCTTATTATGGTCAGAAGTAATAAACAAAAAACAAAAAATGCCTTATTACTTTTTATAGCAGAACGTGTTTTCATAATGGCAGTTTTATATTCTAAATTTAAAAAATTGGAATAAGGCCTCATAGTAAAAGGTGAGCTTTTTTAAATACTTTTTTAAATTGTTGCTCCTTCAATCATTACTGAATACTCTCATGCAAAACGATAAATAAGATATGATACTGCTTTTCTACTAAGTCTTAATAATTGATAGCCTAACGTGCATCTTGGCTTGCATCAACAAATCACATTTTTCCACGTGATTTGTTTTTAAAAAATAAAATTTTTTGTCCGGGAAAATTTGTCATTCATGCTTTTCCTTTTTTTCTGTAAAAGTTCCTTCAACGCACTGCATCCCGGTTAAAAATCTTTGAACTGGTGCCAAATAATTTTATTTGCTTGCCTGTGCTTAATAGCAATGTCCTTCTTTTAAGGTCTGCCATAGTTAGTAGTTTTACTGAGGTGATTAAAGCGGGGGTGAAAAGAAAAAAACCTTTTATCGTCCCTCTTTCTCTGGAGATAACAACCGCTGAATATCCTGCCATAAGAAATAAACCCTGGACCGGATTTTATAAGGCTTCAACTTTCCATGTTTGATCCAATCATAAAGGGTAGGTTTTGAAACATGAAATAAGGAACAAACTTCAACAATTTTATAAAGAGGTTTGTAATTATAAAAAATTAAGAAGAAATTTCCTTTCTCACCTCGTTTCCTGCAAAGCCTCCTTTTTCAAATTCGGCTCACGTACTAACCAAACCCACCATCGCAATGCACTTTTTTAGGGCCGTTACCTGCCATGAATAATTCTAAGAGAATAGACAAAACTGTTTTGGCATATATTTTTAGCATATAAATTATGACCCTTGCTTCTCAATTAATTGTATCATATCTTTAGTGCAAAGGTTGCTTTTAAATCAATTCTTGCCTTGAATGGATTTCTTTTATTTATTAACTAGCAAATTTGTTTTGTATGAATAAATTAATTTTTACGTCCATTTGCATGACTTTTTTCTGCATTTACACACAAGCACAAACTGCCGTGAAAGACACCATAAGAACAGTATTTGAAAATGAGAAGATGAAAGTGACAGAATACATAAGCAGTCCTGGCAAAGATGTTTGCGGCATAGGAAAGCATAGTCACCCGGCACACTTAAATATATTTATGACAGACATAAAAGGAAGTTCAACTGGAGCAGATGGAAAAACTCAAAATTTTGACCTGCCAGCTGGGTCAACGTTTTGGAGTGAAGCAGATACAGAGGTAGCTATAAATAATGGGGACAAACCTGCGAGACTGTATATAATTGAGCTAAAAAATCAGTAAAATAATAAATATAAAGCGAATGCTTTAATATGTTGCCTTACTATTTGTTGTAGCTCTTATTCTCCTGTTGTGATGTCTTGGTATAAGAACACTGATGCTTATAGCGCGAGTGTAAACATCGTTTTTCTCACTAATTCCACATCCATTAATGTAAGGCAATATTGTTCAAAAGGCGCAGGAGCATACAGTACCTTGATAAAAAACTCAGAGCAATCTTTGAAAATAATTTTATCAAGATAACCGCCGGTATGAATTAGTCTTTTGATTTCCTTTTCTACAATGTTTATTTTATGCCTGCTCAGTGAAGTTGCTTGTACAGGCGTAAGCGTAGATGCGCCATTAGTAAAAAGTGTTAACTCTTTTGTCCAATTAGAAATTAATTGAGAGAAGTCATAAGCCTGTTCGCCATTGCTAAGGATACCTGTTATTTCATTTCGCACTTCGTAGCCGTGGCAATATGGGCAATGGCTTACAGAAATGCCCCAGCATTCCTGTAAGCCATCTATAGGCAGTAGCGAGTCTTAACGCCGGTAGCAAAAATTAATTTTTTTGCAGTGAATGTTTCACCCAACGATGTCTCAATTTGAAAGTCGTTTTTGATTTTATATCCTACAGATGCGTTGCTATCTAAAAATTGGATCGTATCGTAAAGCAGAACCTGTCGTTTTGCCAGATAAGCAATCTCTCCTGGCTTTTTGCCATCATTTGTTATACAGTTGTGTGAGAATGGCGTTTGGCTGTTACACGGTTTGCCATCGTCAATAATCAGCACTTTTTTTTGAGGCTCTACCAAGTGCCATTCCTGGGGCAAGACCTGAATAGCTGCCGCCAATTATTATTGCATCGAAATGGTTGTTATCTAGCATAAGAGTCTAATTAGGAGTGAAAGCAGCAAACCGTAAAAGAAAACCGTTATTATCCGGCCAATTATTTTAAAGTCTGTGCGTCTTTTGACAAAGTAGGTGTTATTAGCTTCAACCTATTTAGCCTTAGAAAATCTGGTTGAAAATACTTTGATGATTAAATCAACGAAGGGAACACCCGCAAAAATTATCCACGGCACTAATGGCAGCGTAAGAAACAATGTTCGCTGATATAATGGTAGTTCTGATAACTGTTTGCTGAATAAATAGTAGAACAGTGTTATAGACGGATAGATTGCTACCCAAATTTTTAAAGAAGCAATTAATTTCATTTTAGTCTTCATAATAGATGTTTTTATAATAATTTTAGAACAAAATTACCTGTAGAAAATACCGACAGAGTAGGACAATAATGTAGTTCCGGTGCACTATTTGAATATTATGTCAAGCTTTGAGGGCGGCAATACTTTATCAACATCCGGTTGCAGCTTTTAGAGTATGTTCTTTAGCCAACAGATGAGTTAAGATATCGGCAGCTAAATACCTTTGATTTTGCAGACAAATATGCCTTGTTTGCATAATCGCTTTCACACCATCTCAAAGATTGAGAGACTTTTAGTAATTACTTGCCTGAAAATTACATTCATGAGAAAGTCGTTGGTTGTTTTGATACACGTGGGGTTTTGGACTTGCTATTTTATATTGATATTTATTGCCTTAAGTTTATACTATCGGAGCAATCATAGTATCCCACATGTGATAAATGCATTAAAGAGCGTGTTGCTCTTTGCGTTTATTCCTTCGTGCATTTCATATTTCTTATTCTATTTCTATTTATTTCCATCGCATGTACAACATAAAAAATATTTTCTTGCAACACTTTATGGTTTAGTTATTTCCCTTGTTGCCGCACTCATTGGATATGTTGCAATACGGTTTTTTATAGAAACAGGTCGGCTCACAGACATGGATCAGGGTGGCAAAAACGGGAGGTCAACAGCAGGACGTGTAATATTTGTTATGACCTTTATTGGTGTAGTATGTGGCATAGTAGCTTCGGTCATAAAAGGATTTATAACCTGGTTTAATGAAATCAAATTGAAAGAGGCATTAAAAGAAAAAAATCATGAGATGGAAATGGCCTTGATAAAATCGCAACTTGACCCACACCTCTTATTTAATACCATAAATAATATCGATGCATTAATTTTGAAGGACACGGCTGCAGCTTCAGACTATTTAAATAAATTGTCTGACATCATGCGGTTTATGCTTTACGAAACAAAGCCTGAGCAAATTCTTCTTTCCAAAGAAATTGAATACATAGAAAAATATATAGCGCTTCAAAAGATTAGAACTGCGAATAAAGATTATGTACGCTTTACTGTAACCGGGAATGTTGGTAGTAAGCTGATTGCACCAATGATTTTTATCCCGTTCATTGAAAATGCTTTTAAACATGCCAATAATAAAAAGCTTGAAAATGCCATCTGGATTAACATTTGCGTGAAGGCGCAGAAGATATTATTTACCTGTGAAAACAAGTTCGATTCTAAACCATCAGTTCGACAACCTCATAGTGGATTGGGCAATGAGTGCATAGAGGTTTGTTCTGATGATACGTTCGGTGCGTAAGCTATATTGGCGTTGGCAGTCATTTTTATTAATTTTTAATTGTGTTTATAAGACTAGTATGTTGTTCACTTTAAGCAAAACACTTTAGCACGCTATATTTCCCGATGGCAATACGTGTTTGTTTACAGGGTCTTTTTCGCAAAAGTATTTGTCTTCCACGCTTTGGAAAAGTGCATGCTTATCATCAAAGCCCTGTTGTATATTTCCTTGTCGTTGGCTAAATTCGTTAAACCACAACTGTATCTTATATCCAACACAATTCTCTTTTGTTTAAAAGGAAACTCTACGCCTCCACCTGCTTGTATACCCGCATCAAAGCGCTTGAAACCGTCACTTGAATTTGCAAAAGAAAGCTTAGTTGACTGGTCATCTATTTTCCTTTTTCCACTAAGATTATAGGCAATGGATGGACCTGCATTCATATAAAATTTACCAACATGAAAACGAGCGAGCATGG
>Ga0068627_1000190_pt1 | contig 12091 bp, 10 predicted proteins | sample InSIn1gowninarea_FD_77430 | JGI IMG/M metagenome (GOLD analysis project Ga0068627, IMG submission 77430) | Clean room microbial communities from NASA Spacecraft Assembly Facility at Jet Propulsion Laboratory, Pasadena, California, USA -... ... | reverse complement strand
TTATAATTGCATCAAGAGTTTCATCTGCCTCAGAGTATTTATAGAAATTAGGAGAATTAGAGGCTGCACAGGCAACATTGCAGGCAGCATTACAGCAAAACCAAGGAGGCCAAACATCTCAGCCACCTCCACAAACAGTTAACCTGGAGGAGCCTCCTCAAAATATTGCTCCTCCCACCCAGCAGGCCGGGCAGACAGCACCATCCACATCAACATCTGCACCAACAACAAAGCAGGCTTCAAGCCTAGATATGCAAAGGCTTAAAGATGAAATCCAAGCCTTGGAAACTCAAATGGCAGAATTGAAAGAGGCCAGGGAGAATTTAGCTAAAATCAACAAAAAATATGACAAGTCCAAGCAGAGTGTGGCTGAGAAAGGGAGAGAGATAAAGGCTCTAAAGGAGAGGATAAGAGAGCTAGAGAAGGAGCTCACACTTGACAAAGTGACTGCTGAGCTCAAAAAGGTTATATGGCTCAGTATAGGGTAATCAATTATAGATCAGTGGCACTATATTGAGACCATGTATGAGCAGATGGATCTCATAACAAAAGAACACAGAGAGATCCAAAGAGCAAGGGAATCTTTAGGCAATATGCCTGAAGTTGCCAATAGAATGATCAATGTGCTCAATAACAGAACCAACGCTCAACTGGCCACCATGGGAATTGCCAACATGACTGAGACCATCTTGATAATTAAAAGGGTCCTTACCCTAAGGAGTTTAGTACAAACATTAGATAGAAGGACCCAGGACATGCAGACAGAGGTCAGCAGGTTCATGGATAAATTTTTGATATTACAAAACAGAGGTCTTCCTGGCTTACTGAACAGTGCAGGGAGGCTTCTGTCACATGAACATTATGCTAAGACGGTCAGTACATTTGCCACAAGTCAGATTACAGAAAGGCCCAGTACTTCAGAGGACACAGGGCCAGCATCAGGGAAAAATTTGTTTGACAGAGTGGAAAGTTTATTTTTTATTATGAATGAGATCAAACACCTGTTTGATGTGCCTCCAAATTTCTATAAATACTCTGAGGCAGATGAAACTCTTGATGCAATTATAAGGCATCAATTACCTACACAGGAAGTTTGGACCAGGTTAATTCAGCTGATACTATAGATTACAGTCAAAAATTTTGTTTTCATTTCTTATTTAATATAAATCATCACACACAGGAAATGTTTGATAAAGTGATCAAACGTGAGAAAGGAATGGGCTGAGCCAACTCAGCAGAACTATTTGGCAAAGAAACAAGAATTGACAGCTACAGGTGACAGAACCGAGAAGGCTACGGCAGCTGCCCTAGCACGCAACACGCAGCATGGAAAGAAAGGACCCCCCAGCCGACTCAGTGTCCTGCAAAGGCCAAAGTACATCCTGACAGTTATAAAGTGCACTTATTGTTGTATTCAAGAATGTAATAACTTTCTATCTACTATCTTGTAAAGTGGGTAAACGTATTTAATTTTGACATGACTCGTCGCCTCAGATATTTTGGCACGAGCGTCTGTATATATGCCCCCTCTCAGAAAGAGGAAGGGGTTGTTGTTGATTCCATTTGAAGCTTTCTTATGTTATAAAAGAACTCAGAGGATTAATACAAAGCTATTGGAGTTTCTGAATCTCGACGTTGTTTGATGTGTTCTGATAGTTAACTAGCGTTACAGGATTCCATCGTATTTCATGGACCAATAAGTTTTCTCGTAACTCTTTGCTTTATTTTCTCCATTGTTGTTTAGTAACTTTTCCATGTCTATCTGTTTTAGAACTTATAGCAATGAAAAAGAATAGTTACAGGATTTAATAATAGATTACCCTGAACTCAATCGTTGCTATTATCAATGTTATCTTCAGTTATGGTTATAAGGTGTAATTCTTAAATGCTGCATCTTCATTCCATACCTTTCACAGAGATTCTTGTTTCAGGAATTCAGTTTGCTCCTGTGCAGGACATCTTTCTCACCAATCTAACTTAGTGAAGAATCCTTAATTGCTTTTCACTGGTTAAAACCCATTCCCCATCATTATTCCTAGTTTGTTCCATGAAGTATCTAAATGGCCCTGTAATTTCAGCCCCGCATCCCAATGTTTCAAACAACCTGTAGACACAGACTCCATAGCCCAATGGACTAGAACTATCTGAGGATTTACACCATAAGAAAAGAAAGTTATCTCTCAACCAAAATATAAACCAAACCCTGAACTCATAACTAGCCTAAAATCATTCTAAAACAAAGATAAATCATAAAGAGAGAGCCCTCTCTGGTTGCAGTCTGGCTAGGAACTGTAATCCAAAGCTTGGTTAGTGGTTACCCCGGCCGTATTCCCTTGGGAGTCAAAGGGAACAACCTGGGTGTTAACATAGCCACAACACATACATTCTATGGAATATTTCCTTAGGTTGGAATCATTCAAGAGGGCTTACCCCTTGGTTGCTTATCCTTCTGGATGACGTCCTCGCTTTCTCACTCCAGCAATCTCTCGCTTCCTTCTTCAAGTTCCCAAAACAAGTAAACAACAACAACACACAAACATAATAATAGAAAAATTGCAATTCAACCTACTTAATGAGTCAAGAAGCATCAAAACATGAATATGTAATATTACAAAACATGTAGGAAATCAATTGTTAGTTGCATATATTAATATCAAAGAGAGATTATGACCATTCGTCTTGATGTCGTAGTTTTTCTCCGACAAGACTGGGTTCCCACACACTTCTGTTAGCATTCCATGATGGCTTCAAATAACAATAGTTTAAAGGCTCTTCCCTTAGATTTCACTCCAAACCAAACACACTTCTCCCTCACACAACTAGATGGCTACAACTAGTAATAGCTTGCTTGTCTAGTCAAAATAGTATACTCACACTCAGCCAACACTCTCACTAACTTGTGCTTGGGAAGAAGGGATGTTTATATAGGAAATATGGATGGGAGATGGATCCTCTTCTCATGGGAGAGGGACTTATCTCTTGAGGTATTTCCATCTTAATAGGGGAAAGTAGCCCAAACTGTAATTCTTAACCCCATCTAGCCAAGCCATTTACCAGACTTCTGTTACAGAGCTTCTAGAGTTGGAAGCTTTGGCTCTAATTTAAAAAAAATTCCATAACAGGATCGGCATGATTGGAACACAACTTAGTCACACCGACTGGTGCAGGGAATAGTGGTAATATCTACACATCAGCGCGGGGGAGACAAATGCCATTAGTGTTGGTCTTGTAAATTGGGAAAAAATAAAAGTTTCAGGGGAAATCATGCAAAAGGGAAATGATCTGCTCATGAAGAGGGACATGGTGAGAGTTTCTCCATGAAGGCAAACCATGCGGAGTTCAATGTAGAGGTCCTCCGGGATCAAGGAATAGGGAGTACAGGGATAGTGATAAAATGTTCTGTAACAGACACCCCCTAAAGCGTGAAGGTCGAGTCAGAGTGAGGGATGACATGCTTTATAAATCAGTGTGGGGAACCGATATGTCGTTGGAAAACCTACAAGAAAGTACATATACATAAACTAATATCTCTGTCAAATGATCCAGAGAATGATCATGTAAATGGATCCAGGTATGGATGTTACCATCCATCAAAGAGGATCATAACGAAACTAAGGTATACTCGCAACCATCCAATAATGAGAAGGGTCACATATGATAAGTCATGGTCTAGTCATAGCCAGCCATCTGAAAGAAACATGCATATCATCATAACCATGTCACATTGCTTTGCAACCTATAATTTTATGATCTAAGTCCAGGGTCTTGCACTCCAACACGACTCGATCAAAGTATAGATTCTAGCATGCAAATATATGTGTTGACGTCAAACATGCTAGAAAGTCGCTTGATTACCAGTCAATGATGTAAATTGTTAACAAGCATGAGAGAAACAAAAAATAATGACAATGGTCCTCAAGGTACTATCAACACAATTCACAAAATGTGAATACATGAACTGGAGTCAAACATTCACGAAGTCACTCGATCGAAAGCCAATGATGTGAACTTTTCATTGAGTGTGAAGAACTTGCCATTAGGGCATGCAATCTCTAAGGTACTGGAAGGAAGTCTCTCAGTCAACTTCCCAAATAATGAATTGAAGTCAATGGAAAGTGACTGTGTCTAAGGAGGAACATAATGAATCCCACATCATCGACGCGAGACGATAGGATGCAAAATGATTTTGGATGATACAAAGAATCAGAGGTAAGTGTAACTATAGAAGGACAACTCTTGAACATATCAGCTACACAACTAGAAGTTTGGAAGCTTTTGGTTCCATGGGGTCGGTGGTCATGATATGTGGCAGAGATCAAATGGAAGGAAAAAGCAAATGACCCAAACCCAGGAAGGTCATCCATACAGAGGAGGATGTCCCAACCCGACACGAAGCAAAGATTATCATGTTCAAGAGTGAGCTACCGACATGACCGATAGATTTCCAAATTTTCCCCCCACCATTTATAGCAAGTACCCCAATTATTTTTTAATCACAAGCTTGAAGGGGATAGCATATGCTTGCACTATAAGTTCATCCTTAGGACGAATCTGACCTAGTAAGATTAATGAGCCCTGGGAAGGAGAAGCTCATGTTCGTCATGGTGACGAATCTGATGTCGTTTAATAGTTTGATGAGTTTGAAAAAGGTGTAACTTGGTATCTTTTTCATGTTTAGAGAGTTTGAAAAAACATGTAAAAGAAAACTCCACATGGTCCCTTTTCATACATTTGTGTCTCTCAAGCCCGAAAAGGTAGAAAATAATACTTGAGAGAACCACTTGACCATTTCAGTCAAGGAGTACCTTTTTCGTATTTAGTGCCTCCTAGCCTAAAAAAGGGGTAAATGTATATTGGGTGCACAATGTTTCACATCCATTAAAGAGTTCGAAATGATAAGGGCTTGGCCATTTTTTTGCTTTTAAAGGGTCGGAAAAATATCTTGAAAGAAGACCCCCCATTTTATTCTTTTTTACAAGTCTAAAGGGAAAAATACTCAGAAATCTTTTCATTTTTTATGAGACAGAGAAGAGCTTAAAGGTGACTTGTCCTGGAGGAACGAGTGGTATAAAGGGTAGCTACTGGTTCTAACAATGGAACAAATGTTCAAAACACATAATGGTTAAGAGGTTGGCTAACCTAACCACTCATTGGTGCGGTCCCTTAGGAAAGGAAAAACAACCAAGTGAAAGCATATGATTGGACAAAGAGATGGTGGCGATGGAATGAAACAAACAAGGTTCATCTAGCAGAAATCAGCTAATTAAAGCAGCAATCACTAGATGTAAATTGGCATGGGTTCATTTTTACAAAAGCTTGAACCATGGAGAACTTTGCTTGGATTTGGTTTAATGTTTACACAAGCTTGAAATGAAAAACTATGCTTGCTATAAGTTCACATGCCCCCAACATAATGACTCAAATCAAGGTACACGCCCCCCAAGCTTCATTTCAATCACCTAAGTGGATGGAATGAAGGTTCACTTTTGAAATCTAGGAAAGACTTGACTGCGATTTTATGAGATCTTAATCAAAAACTCGATTTTGGAAAAGGGAGGTGATTCATTTTTTAATGAGGTTGACACAGTAAAATAATTATCCTCATGACCCTTGTTTCATTTTTTAAGGAGCTTGACACAAGACCAAGAGCCATGCTTCGACCCCTTGTTTCATTTTCTAACAAGCTTGACACAAGACCAGGAACTATCCTCTTACCCTCTATTTCATTTTTTTAATGAGGTTGACACAAGACCAGGAACTATCCTCATAGCCTCTGTTTGATTTTTTAACGAGGTTGATATAGGAACAAACTATCCTCTACTCCTTGATTCATTTTTTAATGAGCTTGACATAAGACAAGGAACTATGCTCATGACCTTTTGTTTCATTTTTGAATTAGGTTGACACAAGACCTATCCTTGTAACTCCTTGTTTCATTTTTTAACGAGGTTGACACAAGACTAGGAACTATCCTCATAATCTATTTCATTTTTTAACGAGGTTGATACAAGAACAAACTATCCTCGTATCCCTTGTTTCATTTTTTAAGGAGCTTGACACAAGACATAGAACTCTGCTATGAGGTCCTTGTTTCATTTTTCTAAGGAGCTTGACACAAGAAAAAGAATTTTGCTCCAACACTTTGTTTCCTTTTTTAACGAGGTTGACATAAGACTAGGAACTATCCTCATACATATGTTCATGAACCATATGAGAACATGGCTTCCAAGAGGTCTTCACTAGACGAAAGAACCACGCTTTGGGAGGAATAAATGTCATTTGGTATCAAAGACAAATCGGGCTCCAATGCCCCCAGTACATAATGTACTATACCATATGTGTGATCATCAGCAGACATGGAGACGGAACGGGAAGCCACATAATTAATCTATGGTGAGGAAGGTACTACTTGCAAACAAGAGCTGACAGGGGAGGATGGTTGCAAAGGAGCCCCCTGGTGACCAATGAATGACAATTGATAAATAGTCACAGTTCTCCCTTCGTGTGGAAAACAAACCACACGGAAAAGGGAAGAAACAAGAGCTCCCATAACATAAACATAGTCACATCTAAGGAGAATATTGAAATATAAAGGACCTTGGACTACCATCACATCTATATAGATGGTCTTTCCTTCCAAAGTAATAGGGAACTTCAGAAGGAGCCCTAAGGGTTGACTGGTTCCTCCGTTGAAAGACAACAGATTCTAGGTGAAAGGCACAAGCTGTGGGAAGCCCAAAGCTTGCCAAGTAGTATAAGACATGATGCTAACTAACATGCCTTCATCTAATATAGTGCCAGGTACTACCATATTATAGGCTTGTACTGTGATCTGGAAAGGCACATAAGGTGGGAGGCAGAAAATAGTTAATGGACCCCAATCGAAAGAGACGATAGAACTACTTGGTGGGGGTATCATATGATTGCCCCCATGCTATACAAGAATAGGATAAGGAATCTCTTGAACAACTAGGATGGGAAGGTCACTCTTCGATTCATGGGAATCTACAGAGATGAGAAGAACATGAGTAGTGTGATCACTACTCTCTTTGGGAACAGAGTTAACAACTAAAAGTCGAGCTAAGTAGACACTCTTTTCGACCAATGGTTGGTCAGGAACAAACACATGAGAGTCATGCTCAAGAAGATCAGGATAGGCAAGAGATGAATCCAAGTCAATCTCTTTACCAACTAGGCGAGGGTTAGAGGAAAGCCTTTGATGACCAACAGGAAGTTGGGGTTGAGGTGGAGAGGATTGGACTAGTCCCTAAACTTTGGAAGCTTTATCCATAAGAGGAAAAAGGTGAAGAAGATGCTCTCCTTCACATAACCTACAGGGGAATCTAATCTTCCCTTTCTTCTTACCATCACTAACTGAGGATGCAACATCGACATGATCTCCAGAGGTCAATGGGGATGGTCGATCCAGATTTTGAGAACACAACTCTAAGACTCTAGGAATTCTAGGAAAATCTCAAAAGAGATGGTCACCCTTACACAGCTTGTAAGGGAATTTGACCTTCTGCAGAGGATCAGAAGGTTTTTCAGCGGGAAGTGCATTTGGAGCAATAATTGCATGGTTGGCCTCTCGTTTATCTGACATCTTCTTCTTCTTCTTCTTCTTCTTCTTCTTAGCCTCTTGGTTACTGGATTTCAAACTTTCACCATGTGAAGTAGAAGAGGAGGGTGAAAAAATAGGGGAAGAAGGCGAGGGGTCAACCTGAGAATCATCGTGACGTGATTCAAATGAAGGAGATAGAGGGGAAGGAGTTGGGACACTCGGGATCACTGAGGTCGAAAATGATCAAACAGGTAAACCAATTGTTAACCAAGGAAGGGACAATGTCGCCATATAAGGAGCAGCAACGTTTCCAAAAGAAGGAAAAGGACTAGGATTACCATATGAGGGGAATCCTTGATTAGTAGACTCTGGAAATGTTGTCATTGGAATCGATCCTAAAGAATCAGTAAGGAAGATAACTTTAACTAGGAATATTTCGTGGGAAGTTAATTTAAGACACTGAAACAAAACTTTTCCCTTTCATATTTTATGAGTCAAGAAAAGGATGAAAGGTGACTCTAGTCACTTTCAGAATTAACGAGATTGAAAGGACAAGTTCTCGATGATGTTTTCAAATTTAAAGAGTCAGTAAAGATAAGAAATAACTACTGAGGGTACTCTAGGCATAAAGGATTACCAGGTAATCATGAACTGCAGAATACCTCTCAGCGAACCGAGAAGTATGGGCAGGCAATCTCCCGAATGTTGTGTTCGGTGTATCACGTTTACAAAGCGTCAGACTCAGCTTCCTATGGATAAAGGATTGAACACCTAGTGGGGTCTCTCTTTATATAGATGATGATATGGGGAGCACAAGTCCGTACTAGCGCCGTCTAATTCCATAGCAAACGACAACTGCTAGGTTTAAAGATGCCATAACACATCTCTAGCCTAGACCACTAAATGTGAGCGTTAAGTTTCAATGCTTCCTTAGGTTAATTCAATAAATTTTAATGAATGATCTTGAATTAGGTTTCAATTACAAGTCCCTACCGCTGTCATATGACAAAAGCTCCTACATGCAGCTATATGAGAAAAGAGATCTTAATCTTCGATGAAAGTTATCACTAATTCAAAGATAGAGAATTCAAAATTAATGCAACAATCGAAGCATGAAATATTTCACTAATAAATCTCCTAAATGCACTTAATATTCCTATAACAACATAAGAAGTTTCATTTCATTTCCAATGCTTATGATTATGCAAATATAGCTTCTTAATAATGCTACTAATGCAATATTTTCACTTAAGTAAACTAGAATGGTGTTCTTCTTTTCATAAAATGCAAAATGAATCTTTCACATAAAGCACTTTAAATGAAAGTTTTCAAAATTCCGAACAAACAAGCATTAATCAAATCCAAAGAATTATACTGAAACTAAAAACAACTTCTTCCTTGAATTGAACAAACCAACATAAATGCTTCAATCGACAAATCAAGCAATGTAATATATGTTTGGAAAGAGAAAAGAGACAATCGAAATAAGAGAAAAAACGAGACTCTTTTACTCATTCAATTTAAAAAAAAGCATCCTAGTCACTTCTGGGGGGAAGAAGAGACTCTGAGGGTCAAGACACACTGGCACTGGAATGGGAGAAATTATGATTTTTTCTTATGCCTGAGACCGAAGTGACTTTTGGGCCAAAATTAGCGCCGACCGACATGACTGACTAGTACTACAACTAGCATTGATGGTTGATTGGCATGAATTTTTGGCAAAAAATAGCGCCGATCAAGGGATTCAAAGAAAAAAAAAAGAAATTCACACAAGGCCATACATAACACATCAGAGGGTGGGCTAAACCAAGCAAGCACACAAAGCAAGCTAAATGAAGCTTTCTAGTTATGGAAAAAATGGTCTAAAAGACTTATGGGGTCAAAATCACAAGATCAGAATACATTGGCCAAGATTGGGGTCAAGTCCTAATCTCCACTTTTAGGCATCAATGCAATTGCCTAACTGACAAAAAGCACCAGAGGCTAGTCGACACAACTGTTCCTCACCAATTCGCGCTAGTCAGCGTGACTGTTAGTGGATTAAGCATGCTGGCCGAGGTAACTAAGGGAAAATAAAAAAAAAATCAAAACAAGGACCAGCTCTACTAATATGAATTTTAGACTTAGGCCAATAAGTAGGAGAAAAGAAACAAAACCAAAGGGAAAACGTAAAAATATAAAATTTCTCACGAAATCCAAAATAAACAAAAAGATGGGATCCCTAGTGGAGTCACCAATTTGTGGTGAAGTAAAATTATAAGCGCGGACACGAAAGAATTCCTCTAGCCTGATGATGGGTCTAGCCACAACAAATACATTCTATGGAAGATTTCCTTAGGTTAGAATCAATCAAGATGGCCTACCTCTTGGTCGCTTATCCTCCTTGATGATGTCCTCGCTTGCTCGCTCCAACAATCTCTCGCTTCCTTCTTCAAGTTCTGGAAACAAGTAAACAAAAAAATAACATAAATATAATAATAGACAAATTTCAATTCAACCTACTTAATGAGTCAAGAATCATCAAGACACAAATATGTAATATTACAAAACATGTAGGAAATCAATCGATAGTTGCATATATTAATATCAAAGAGAGATTACAACTATTCGTCTTGACATCGCAGTATTCCTCTGATAAGACCGAGTTCCCACACACTTCTGCTAGCATTCCATGATGGCTTAAAACAACAATAGTTTAAAGGATTTTCCCTTTAGACTTTACTCCAAACCAAACACACTTCTCCCTCACACAACTAAATGGCTACAACTAGTAATATCTTGCTTGTCTAATCAAAATATTATACTCACACTCAGCCAACACTCTCACTAGCTTGTGCTTGGGAAGAAGGGAGGTTTATATAGGAAATATGGATGGGGATGGATCCTCTTCTCATGGGAGAAGCACTTATCCCTTGAGGTAGTTCCATCATTATAGGGGAAATGAGCCCAAATTTTCATCTTCGACCCCATCCGGCTAAACCATTTACCATACTTTTGTTATGGACCTTCTAGAGCTAGAAGCTTTGGCTCTAATTTAAAAAACTTTTCATAATAGGACCGCCGTGATTGGAACATAGCTCAATTGCACCGGTCAGCATGGGGAATAGTGATAATCTCTACACATCGGTACGGGGGAGACAAAGGCCATTAGCACCGGTCTTGTAACAAGGAAAAATAGAAGTTTAAGGGGAAATTGTGCAAAAGGGAAATGATTTGCTCATGAAGAAGGGACATGATTGGAGTTTCTTCATGAAGGAAAATCATGTGGGTTTCACTGTAGAGGTCCTCCAGGATCAAGGAATGGGTAGTACAGGGAAAGTGGCAAAATGTTGTGTAACAGAAAATCATACATGAAATTTAGTATGTGCAAAGTAATCTAGGTGTAGTTGTTGATCCCACTATCCCCTTGCACTTTCCTGATTTTCCTTTGCCTTCTTTCTCCAAATCCCAAGTATGCCACATTCCTCCAAGATTTCTCCAGACAAACTCTAAGTGTCCAAGAGTATGAGAGAGAGATAATAGAAGAGAGAGCTCTGAGCTAACACTGACAAAATCTCACATTAACAAAATATGAAACTAACAAAATTTGTGTACTGATCCTCAAAATAATTTTTTTTAATGAGGCCTTTATTTCCTTCATTTTCCATTATTTTCCTTCAATTTCCTCCTCACATGCAACCTGTGACCTTTCACCTTCCTTTGCTCCCATTTTCCATTAGTTTGATAAATAAAATTCCAATTAATGACTCATTCCTTTCGAAATCCTTTTCCAATTTCCATAGCCATTAATTAATCACAATGATCCCCGTCACTATTTTTTTGCCCAACATTCAACTTGGAATACGTGTCCCATGATCTTGGTTATTATTTTTCCTTTACTAACTTTATTATATGGATTTTTGACTAGAGCTTTTACAAAGCCCTTCCCCTTGGGGGAACAATGTCCTCAGTGTTCAATGACCCCTATAACCAGAAAGACCACTAAAAAGAAAAAAATACTACCCATGAATATTTATAACTTAGCTCATTTCAGTATTTACAATGAACAATCTACTGGAAAGGAAACCAAGATGACCAACATAGAAACATAACGACATGGCAACCATACCGCTTATTGGAGCTTTATATCGCAACTCATTGTGGTATTTACATCCATATATATATATATATATATCTATATATATATATATATATATATATATATAGATAGATAGATAGAACAAAACACCACACCAAAGCATATACCAAGAAACATCTGCTTAACCAACAAATAAAGAAGGATACATAGCTTGCGTCTCATCAACCATCTCCAATGTAGCTTCATTGGCCCCGAAGTGCTTCCTTTGCACTTTAACCTACTTGGTTGCTCGATTCCAGAGAATGAGAATCTTTATCTGTAAAATGCACAGAGCTTCAAGTTAGAATTCTCTTTCTGGCTCCACCTGCAATAGAGACCAATTAATCACATGATCAACATCTTTAACATACTTATTAAGAAATGACACATGGAAACAATCATGGACTTTTAGT
>Ga0068627_1000189_pt1 | contig 12100 bp, 13 predicted proteins | sample InSIn1gowninarea_FD_77430 | JGI IMG/M metagenome (GOLD analysis project Ga0068627, IMG submission 77430) | Clean room microbial communities from NASA Spacecraft Assembly Facility at Jet Propulsion Laboratory, Pasadena, California, USA -... ... | reverse complement strand
TTTGAGATTGTAACTATTCTTTTTGAACACATATATTTTCATTACTATGATGCTAGAACTTTATTATTAATTTTAATGAAGAAGACTATGTTTCATCCATAATCATATTTTGAATATCTCTCAGTGGCAAAGGAAAGAAAATCTTGAAATTGGATATTTCCTATGGAGGGGCCAAGATTACTATCTAAGTCATCCTCTAAGAAAAACTTATGCATGTACAATTTTCACAAAATGCGCTGTACCAGTTCATTATGTTATTTGAAACACTTAAAAAAGTTTGAAGTGGTCTTTATTTTTGTTGACTTACCATCCTTAATAGATTTAACCGTCAATAAGAGGTATCTTTCTAGTAGAAATAGTGCATAGTTGGTGGCAGGTGCTCAGCATGACAAGGAATCTGATTAGAGAGACCAAACAGTCTCCATTTTCTCCTAAGCTTTATGTAGCTTTGCTTGTGTTTCTTTGACTTTCTTCTATTCATCGTTTTAATTAGCAAAAGTTTCATCCTTTGTGAGAGTAAGTGCCTCAAATTCCTTTCACAATTCCTAGTGGACTTGTAGTGGCACTACTTTTTCTTTATGCTGAGCCAACTCCTGCTAAGCCTTGGCTAGTTTGTTTTGCAATTTTATAATCACTGCTTCCCTTACCAGAGGAATGTAATCAGGCATTTCCTCTGTCTAGACTTCATCATCCCGTGTTACCATTAAGTTAGTTTGAACATTAGACTCTATTGCTTCTTGGATCATACAACAATAAACTTAGGTGTTTTCTTCAATATTAGTTTGAACAACCACTTCAGATGTTCCTGGGGGCATATGGTAGTCTTCCTAAATATTGTCTGTAGAATTTGTTTGGAAAGCAGAATCAGTAGTGCAGAAATCGTTTGAGTTTCCATTGGGCAAATGCAAGGATCTTCTGTTTACATTTCACTACTCTTTAAGAGACATTTCTCTATTTGGGTTTCTTTTGAACAAACCAAAGGAGTCTCAGTCTAGGTTTGATTATCTTCCCAAGAGTAGTGTTTTGCTTGGGTCCCTATAGTCTCGAATTTCATTTTCACTTTCCAGACCATCACTTCTTCCTTCAACCACTCGCTCAGTTGCTTAACTGTTTTATTCTTCTTCCTATGCTTTTTGAGCATCTTCCTCAATCTATCCTTATATGTTTTCTTTGTCATGAGGTCTTTGATTGGTGGTGGCACAACTGTATTTACTTCAGGTTCAGGTGGAATTGTCCCAATATCAGGATGAGGTTCTAATGGGACTATGTCTCTCGATGGATTCTCACCTTCCAAGTCTATTTCTTCATGAGATTCCTTCTCAGGAGAATCTAATCGAATGGTGTCTCTTGATCCATTATCATTTTCAAGGTCTTCTCCTATATGGGCCTCGGCCTCCAGGGACTTCATAAAAATAGTGTCCTTGGTTTATTTTCACCTTCCAGAGTTTCTTCTATAGGGTTTTCCTTTGGTGGGGGTTCCAGTGGCATAGTAACTTTTGTTTTATTTTCCTCCCCGAGGGTTTCCCCTGCATGAACCTATGCTTCAAGGGGCTTATCCATAGAAGGAATTGGTTCCCTCTGTCCCTCTAAACTATTAGTACATGGAAAGGTTTCATCATGACTAGAACTTCCAGTAGGGGTAGACTGGTTAAGGGCATAATTCTGCCTTTCAGAATTTCTAGATAGCTCTCTTCCTTCATAGAATCTCCCCATCTTCTCCAGTACTCAGGTGACCTATTCCTCATAATCCTATGAAGGGTCATCTTGTGGACTTGCAGGGGGCATGTGAGATGGCCTTGCTCCTTCTATTTGAATTGGGGTGTGCCGCTGTGATTTCACTGTTGCAAAGCGTTTTCTCTTTACTTGGTCTAAGGCTAAAGAGGGATTCTTTCTTTTCTGTGTCCTTTTCAGACCTGTCACTCTTTCCCCCTGTTGTTCAATCTCTAGGTTTTCTACAGGTGGGGTCAAAGAAGGATTTACAAGGTTATCCCAGGTTAGCTGCTACTGGGCTAGTTCATGAATGATGATTAATTTGATCAGACCATGAAGACCGATGACTAGATGTGGGACCTTTTCCTTTTTGACCTGATGAGGAATGTCTTGCAATACATAATTTAAATAAAATGGAAAATTAACTGTGATTTTCTGTTTCAAAATAGCTAATAGTTTAAGTTGAAGAGGTTTTACCATGTCCATCGCATGTGATATACCTCTGCACAATGGTTGTTAATTCTTGCCATGGTTGTCTTAAAGTTGTCACACCAATTGCTTGTCTGGGTCCTAGAATACTATGATTGCATCCTGCAAAAGAACATGTTTGTCCATCCATCTCATTCCTTCTATTAGAAGTCCAAAGATTTCACCTATTACTACCTCAGATACTGTTATGTTCCTGTCTTTAACCATGGTGCGGCCATTCTATAAATTCTACAGAAATTCAAGTGTCATTTCCTCGTGAAATCCCTGCAATTTGGTCAAGTATTGTAGCCAGCTGGCGCGCTCAAGAATCGCACAAGCCTATTCTGATAACCTGAGCACTGTGGGTTCAATTCTAATGGATTCTCCTCCCATGACTGTTATTTTTCATTAGCTGGTTCACTTTCAATTTTTCATGCACTCCTTTCACAGTTTCAAAGTTTGGAACAACGCCTTAGAATGTTAATGCTATTGATTGAGTAGTGACATTGTTTTGAGAGTTAATATCAAAGGAAATTATGTTATTTGTCTCGTTAGAAATATTTGGCATAGGATTGTAATTAATTCGCATGCTACCCATAATGGTTTCCTTGCCCCCTCCAATCAGAAAATGGTTTGATAATTATTACACATGTGCATTCATAATGTAGTCCTTTAACCAATAAATCACTTTAGTAATTATCACACAAGCTATCCATAAATCATCACACATGTTTTTCATGACACAGACCATCCCCGTTCCAATCAGGAAAAGGGTGTCCACACCTACCAAGCATGGAAAAAGGGAGAAAACGTCGATAATTCATAAATGCAGGCGAACAATCAAATAAAAGTGGCATAAAATATGACAAAGGAAATAGAATAAGTACACATCAACAGATTTGAAATGTTCATAAAAATAATTAAAAAAGAGATTTTGACCATTATGTAAATAGGTATTTAACTTAGATGGAAAGGTGACAAACGCATGATCGACGATAAATATTAATGGTTATTGGTAAAGTGATTGGAAAATAATGATATAATGCATATAAGATATAGGTTACCATGAATTTTGGTTAATTGAATTAGAAATGTTGGTCAAATGGAAAATTCTCCTTTAGAAATGAATCCATAGAGGGTATTAGGATAGAGAGTATTTGGTAGTGTAACAATGTACTTCAATACCACACGCAGATCCATTGCTACCAGCAGGCATTCATAGCCTCGACAAGGTTTCTTTTTAACCCTAAGAATGAGCTAGAGTCCTCCTTTTAGTTATTTAGATGAGTCTCCTTATCCTTGCTATAAAGAGACCACTATGCTGGCATGGTAACTAGATAATCATAGTGCCATTCACTAGGATATAACAAAGTGATCAGGTTGGCTTGTGATGACACCCCCTATCCTTCTGATGGTTTTCATTATCAAGAAGGTCATTACCTTGGTTTGGTGGCAATAAGGGAATCTCACCTGTTACATCCTTATTATCATGGTAGGTTGGCTTGTAATGAGACACCCTATCCTCTTTAAGACAATGTTTATTGCATTTTCATAGTTTCATTTTTCCATGCTTTTATTGTAAAGGGAGGGAGGCTCATTTAATCCTTAAGAGTTAGGGATGGCGTAAGAAGTAAAAAAAAAATGCCAATGAAAGTTATTCTTTTATCCCTATATCATCATATCAAAGGGATTTGTCCATTTGAAAGTGTAAAAAATAAACCATCATGGTATTAAGATAATAAGTCATTTTATGATGTGTCCAAAGAGAAGATATTCGACCAGTCATTGTATAGGTGCACCATGTCAGCTTTGGAATAAAGATGACCATCAAAAGGCTTCATAAGGCATAATGATATTAATATTATTGTTTTTATTTATCTCAGGTACAAATTCCAAATCCAATTGGATGTCTTTCATTCAAAACATGGAAGAAAAGAAAATGACAAAAAAGAATGACTGATAATGGAACAACAAAAATAAATCAAAGCTATTCATTCTACCAAACAATGGTTGTTCAATCAATTGAACAACAGTTGTTTCATTGATTGAACAACAAACACAAAAAAAAGAATCAATTTTGTTCAATCGTTCAATCGATTTGAACAAGAAACACACACAAAATCAATGTTGTTCGATTGATTGAACAACAATCGTTCAATCTATTTGAACAACAAACACACAAAAAAGAATCAGTGCTATTCAATTTATTTAACAAAAATCATTCAATCGATTTGAACAACAAACAAACAAAAAAGAATCAATGTTGTTCAATTTATTGAACAACAATCTTTCAATCAATTTGAATAGTAATCATTCAATTGATTGAACAACAATCGTTCAATCGATTGAACAACAAACTATGAAAAAGAAATTGGTGTTGTTTAATCGATTGAATAGCAATCGTTCAATCGGTTGATCAACAAACATACACAAAAAAAGAAATTGGTGTTATTCAATTGATTGAACAACAATCAATCAATTGGTTGAACAATAAACAAACACAAAAAATGAAATTTGTGTTGTTCAATTGTTTGAACAACAATCGTTCAATCGATTGAATAGGGAAACAAAAATAAAAAGATCGATGATGTTCAATTGATTGAGCATCAATTGTTAAACTGATTTGAAAAACAAAACACAAAAAGGCAAGTAGTGTTGTTCAATTGATTGAACAAAAAAAAAAGAAAAAGAAACAGTGTTGCTCAATTGATTGAACAACAAACACTCAATCAATTGAAAAAAAATACCCAGAAAAATGAAATCAGTGTTGCTCAATTGATTGAGCAGCAATCGTTCAATCGATTTAGCAACAAAACACAAAAAAATCAGTGCTGTTAAATTGATTGAACATCAATCATTCAATCGATTGAACAACAAAATGCAAAGAAAAGGGAAATCAGTGTTGTTCAATTGATTGAGCAGTAATCGTTCAATCGATTGAAAAACAAAATACAAAAAAAAACAGTGATGTTCAATTGATTGAATAGAAACCATTTAATCGATTGAACAACAAAACACGGAAAAATAAACCGGTATTTTTCAATGTATTGAATGACAATTGCTCAATCAATTGAACATCAATTATTAAACACGCCAAAAAAAAACAAGAGGACTCCTCATATGTACATGGTGATGCCTAACTAAATTGCAACCAACCATAGGATAATATATACATTATTTACAGTTGAAGAAAGATACATTTTTATGAAAACAAAGTTGTTAGTTCATCACTCCCTACATCTAAAATTTTCATAGTGGGATCATCGATTACCTATTGACAAAAAGACTCTTTGGTGAGTGGTTTCTGATAAAGGCACACTCGATGTCCATTCAACTTGAAAGAATTGTTGGACTCATCATTGGTAGTCAGGGTAAGTGTGCCATTGTGATGTACCTCTTGAATTTCATAAGGGCCAAGCCACCTTATCTGTAACTTTCCTAGAAAGTCTTGGAATATGGAACCATTGAGGAGTTCCCAATATCCTTTCTAAAATGTCTTCTTTTTAATAAGACTGTTGTGCCACTTTTCCCTTTTCTATTGAATAATTGGTTGCGTTGTAGAGCAAGTAGTGAAGCCTCATCCAATTCATTTATTTGTTGAAGTCATTTGGTTTGGGCTTTTTTCAGATCCAATCCCACTTCCTGGGTTGTTCTGAGAGTCTTTATTTCAAATTCAATAGCAAAGATATGTTCTTTGCCAAATACAAGTTGGTATAGAGAATATCCAATAGTATTTGACCAAGTTGTGTGATAGGCCCACAAGGCCTCTGGCAGTTTAGTAGCCCAATCCTGCCGATTAGTAGAGACTGTCTTGGTCATAATTGCTTCTATGACCTTATTGGTGCTTTCAACCTACTCGTTCTCTTGCAAGTGACACGGGGTAAGTGACTTTATGTGTGATGCGATTATTCCTTAGAGTGGCTATAATTTTGTGTCTTACAAATTTCCCTCCTCCATTTTTTATCACTTCCCGAGGTAAACCATATTGCAAAAATAACCCAAAAAGGAAATTTAATTACAACTTCTTTTGTATCCCTTAGAGAATTTTTTGTTTCTACCCACTTTGTTACATAGTCCGTGGAAACCAGCATGTAGGCCTTTTGGTTTGATGGTGGATGAAATGGGCCAACAAAATCTAATGCTCATCATTCAAAAGGTTTTATTATCAATTGGGGCTATAGCAACATTTCATTAGATTGGCGAGGTTGGCCCATCCTTCGGTAGCTATCACAAGCCTAGACATATTTCTTAGCATCTTTAAAAATAGTGGGCCAATAATAGCCCATTTGTAGTAGCTTATGTCCTATTCTATGATCTGCGAAGTGTTCCTCATAGGGCTCGTCATGGCAAGCCTTAAGGATGTCGTAAATTTCATCCTTACAAATGCATCTGCGTATACACATATCAGATCTTGTATGAAAAAGGTATTCGCCAATCCATGAAAATTGGGCACTGCGCTAGACAATTTGTTTCCTTTCCCTTGCTGTCAAGTTTCTAGGTAGCTTTCCTACTACCATATAATTTTATACATCTGCATACCATGGTGTTTTGACTGCTACGACAAACAAATGTTCATATGGAAACTGGTCATCTACTACCAATGGATCATTTATCTATGGAACCCGAGATAGAAAATCAGCTATTGGGTTTTGTTTCCCCGAATGATCTTTGACAGTGACATAAAACTCTTGCAAAAGTAACAACCAATGAGTAAATAGAACATTTGTAATAGGTTTATTAGCTAAATATCTTATGGTAGAATGATCAGTATACGTAAAAACTTGATAGCTAGTTATATAATCTAAATTTGTTTATGGCATAAATGACAGCTAAGAATTCCTTTTATGTTACTTAAGTTTAATAGCAATAAGATTTTTGTTGATATATATAGCATAAGGTCTTATGTCCTCCTCTTAGCTGAGGACAATGCCTATTGCTGCATATGATGCATCCGTATAAATGTGGAAAGGCAATTCCAAGTTGGGTCCATGCAATACTGGTGCCGTTGAAACTAATTTCGTCAAAACTGTAAAAGATATGTCACATTTATCAGACCATTTAAAGTCAAAATTTCTTGTTAAAGCATATAAAAGCTCAACAATTTGTGAATTTTTTTTGATAAACCTATGATAATACCCTGCATAACCAAGGAAGCTATGTACCTCTGTCTTAGTACAATGTGTAGGTAGTATGAGAATTACCTGTATCTTTGCTGGATCTACATGTATGCCATCTGCAGAGATGTAGTGTCCTAGGATTACGCCTTCTGTCATCATCATGTGACACTTAATATTGCTTAAACACAACCTGGTAGTGATGCATCATTCCAAAACCTTCTCTAATGTTTGTAGCGCTTGATCAAAGTCATCTCTATACGGGGTAAAGTCATCCATGTAAACTTTAATTCATTCATCTATCAGATCAACAAAAACAATGAGTATGGCTCTTTGAAATGTAGCTAGGGCATTGCATAAGCCAAATGGTAATACTCTGTTGGCATTATGATACAGGTGTTGTCCTTGATGGAAAATCGCTCAGAGGTATGATAAAGGTGTTGTCCTTGGTGGAAACTCAATCAGAGGACAGATCTTAGTACAACAGGTCAAGAGAGTGATATACGCAGGTTAACCTTGATGAAATTACATATACACGTGGGTGAGAAGAACAAAAGGAACGTATATGTACACACGTAGGTTCATAGAAGGAAAGGTGTGTACGTGTCATAAAACTAAGTTCCTGTCCGTGGTATTTGGTCCAAAGTGTTGACCCCAAGTATTGGGTCCAAGGTATTGGTTCTAAGTGGTTTTGGACCATGGCATTGAAAGAGGCCTAAACCTATATAAGGACAAGATCATTAGGCCAAGGGTGGAAGTGGAAGTAATGAATGTCTGATGAAGTGTGAAGATGTAGTATGCTAGTTATGGGTTTGTGATGCTTGGCTCGATCTGAATCAAGTTGGAAATGGTAACGAAGGTATAAGTAATTATATTTATATCTGTACGTAGGTTCTCTATGGTGAAAGAACATGTACACGCAGTTTTGACACAGTCAAGTAGCATATACATTATGAGATTTGATGTTTCAGCTTGCTATTGGTTCTAGTGGTTGTTGCAGAGTTTTGGGCTCTAGTCTATGTTTAGGTAACTGTATTTTGATGACAGGGTTTCAGTGGTTTAGTATTGGGTGATTCAAAGATTGATGATGCAGGTATAAGTTGATGATTGTATTGCAGTGGTGATTGTTTTTTATTTATGGATCCAGTATGAAAATTTATGAAACGTGGTCCCTGGAAGAAAAGAGAAGGTTGTAGCCTTCTGTAGGCTAGCACTTATGTACTAGTACATAAGCTAGTACAAGAGCTAAGGGGGTTGTAGATCCCTTCTAAGAGAGTTTGGAGAGTGAGTCAAGGTTGTAGTCTTCTGCAGGTAGAAGCTTGTGTACTGGTATAAGACTGCACCAGTACAAAACCATTGTAAAAATAAGTTTCTTATTAAAGAAGATAGAGACAAATTGCAACAAGTGGTTTTCACCCACATTGGGTTTCCACCTTATATCATGGTGTTCATGTATGTTTCTTATGTGTGATGATATGTTCTATTTTACTTCTCCTACTGTTCATAATGTTTTGATGCACTCATTAAGGATCAACTAACTGAATCATAAGTTTACTGGATATACGCTTGTTGCATTACACACAGTTGCGTATACACACGATTTTCCTTAACTGAAGTAGCGTTTATGAATCTTAATATCGAAATGAAAAAGTTATATTGATTTGATAATACTGATTCACCCCCACTCTCTGTATTATTTCCAACATTTGGTATTAGAGTAGGTCCTTTGGAAGAAGCTTGATCGATTGAAGGAAAGATCCATCAGAATGGGTAATCAAGAAAGAGAAGCATCCATCAGGCCACCAATCTTTGATGGGAGCAACTTTGTCTACTAGAAGATAAGAACCACAACATATCTACAATCGCTTGGAATGGATGTTTAGGGAATCGTGGAAGGAGGATACACATATCCATCAACAATTCCTACAGATAAAGCAGAGAGAAAGCAATATGAACTCAATGCCAAAGTAGTTACTATCTTATTGGGAAGTTTGTCACAATCAGAATTTTTCAAGGTCATGCAGTTCAAATCAGCCAAAGAAATATGGGACAAAATCATTCTAAGCTACGAAGGAGATGAACAGGTAAAATGAGAAAAGCTTCAAAGTCTCAGAATACGGTATGAAAATCTTAATATGCATAGTAATGAAAGCATAGCTAATTACTTCCTATGTATAAATGAGATAGTCAATTGTATGAGGAATCTTGGTGAAGAATTTAAGGAAGTTGTCTTAGCTGAAAAAGTATTAAGATCCCTATCTGCTAAATTTGATTCCAAATTTTTTTCCATCGAAGAAAAGGAGGATGTGTAGAAAATCACTATGACGCAGCTTCACAAAATCTTAACTGCTTTTGAGATGAGAAGAGGAGGACCATCAAATATGAGAGAAGCCACATTCGAAGTTTTAGAAAATGAATCAAGATACATTTCAGAAGGAGAAGATGAGGTAAATTTTGTCAAGAATCTTGAACAGGGATCTGGAAGGTTTGAAGGTAAGCTACCTTTCAAATGCTTTTCATGTGTTAGAGTTGGTCACTAAGCTGCTAGATGCCCTCATAACAAAAGAAAGATGTCTAAAGAAGGTAATAGAAGTTATTATACCCATGATAAATTAATGACTCATCCAATAGTGATGAAGACATTAGACTTCTCATGGCATATGAAAACAAGGATGTAGAACCAGAAGAACTTACCAGATTAAAAGAACAATTGGAGTCAGTAACCAGAGTAAGGGAGAAATTGTAGGAGATAGTAAAAGATCGAAGCATAACAATTCAAAGACTTGAATAAAAAATCCTCTCTCTAAAAGAATATTTTAAAGAATCAAAGAAGCAGAATGAAGAAGCTCTTGAAGAACAAGAACATAAAGTAATTGAATTAAGGAAACAAGTGGAAGAAGGAAGAAAAGCTGATGAAAACATAAGGAAGCAATATCTGGAAAGGAAGAACAACATCAGGTTGAGGTAAATATCTTAAAAATCAAATTAGAAGAAAAGGATAAACTATTAATATTTCAAGATAGTACTAAGATTTTGGATGACATTCTTGGTAGTCAAAGATCCCCTACTATTGAAATTTGTCTTGGCTTTTATGAATCTGTTGAAGGTGAATCTAGCTCACAAGGTGAGGCAATGAACTCTAATGAAAATTTTGTAATGCTCAACAAGGAGATGAGAGGACAACCTCATCAACAGCCAAGGAAAGAAATTCCTCAAAGAAAATCCTTTACTCCTAACTATGGAAGAGATAGATGATTATTTCCTCCAGTGAATAATGTTGAATGTTATGTATGTCATAATCTTGGACATGTTGCAGCCAGATGCAGAAGTAGAATGGTTCAAGACCGTCACACAAGATCATCACATTCCAGGTACTTCAAAGGATATTGTTTTACTTGCAATATGTTAGGCGACAAAGCAATTAATTGCAATAGAAGGAACATGAAACATGTAAGATGTTATGCATGTAACAAGTTTGGACATAAAGCAAGGGAATGTAGGAGCAAAATTCGAACTCCAAAGAAAGAGGATTATACATCATCACAATTCCAGGTATTGAAGAAGACAAAATTATAGACAGAAAGGTGTGACATAACTTAGTTAGTAGACATAATAGAGACAGGGGAAACTAAAAGTGTAGACCTTCAGTATTCCATATTGCATACACTAATATAATAAACGTAAGTCACCTATATACATGAATCATAGGCTACATAGTTGCATATATGGAGCTTTGAAGAAAAGTAGCAAAACAAACTTAGGAAATGGTTCGGTCGTAGAATATGATGGTTGGTACAGGCTCAGGGGGGAGCATATGCTTTGAATAATGCATTGTTGGCATTATGGGTAGAAGTCCTCGGTGATGATGCTTATTGACACATCTTGCTACTGATTGTTGATTGACCAAGAGAATGGATTGCAGGTTATGATTCTTATGGTGTAGACCATATGGTGTATGATAGTTGTTGATAACTATCATGGTCATGCTTAGGTCCTTGGTCCTTTTGTGTTCATATGATGTATTTTGTTACCCCACTATGCATGGGATGGATGATGTAATGGTTCTTGTTGTTGAGTCATGTATAAACATTTGGTATATCCCCACTTGGTTGGGTGGATGAGTCTAAAAATGGTGTATCCCCACTTGGTTGGGAGATTGATGTATAGAGTCATGTTTTTATTTTGCAGACGTGCATGTTCTCAGGGGGAGCATGAATGGATTGGTACATCTTGGCATATACAAAGGGGGGAGCTCAATAAGAGATTTTAGTAGGTACTCAAGGGGAGTATGGACAACAGAGGGAGAGAATTTCTTGGTCTGCCCTTTGCCCTTGATGTCAAAGGGGGGAGAGTGACTTGGTGTGGTGGTTGCCATCAAGTCCAAAGGGCGAGATTTTTGGCATTATGATACAGGTGTGGTCCTTGATGGAAACTCACTCAGAGGTATGATACAGGGGTTTTCCTTGGTGGAAACTCAATCAAAGGACAGATCTTAGTACAACAAGTCAAGAGAGAGATATACGTAGGTTAACCTTGATGAAAGTGCATATACATGTGGGTGAGAAGAACAAAAGGTGCGTATATGTACACATGCAAGTTCACAGAAGGAAAGGTGCGTACATGTTGGAAAACTAAGTTTTGGTCCGTGGTATTTGGTCCATGGTATTTTGGTATTGGTCCATGGTATTTGGTCTGAAGTGTTAACCCTAAGTATTGGGTCCAAGGTATTGGTCCTAAGTGGTTTTGGACCATGGTTAAGGTGTGAAGATGTAGTATGCTAGTTATGGGTTTGTGATGCTTGGCTCGAT
>Ga0068627_1000188_pt1 | contig 12142 bp, 11 predicted proteins | sample InSIn1gowninarea_FD_77430 | JGI IMG/M metagenome (GOLD analysis project Ga0068627, IMG submission 77430) | Clean room microbial communities from NASA Spacecraft Assembly Facility at Jet Propulsion Laboratory, Pasadena, California, USA -... ... | reverse complement strand
TCTTGTAAACGAAGCAGCTCAACTTATCACTATGTTACAAAAAGAATATAATTTAAACGATGAATAAAACATAATCATATTGACAGTAGAAACCACGAACGCACAACACATGTATTGCCAAAATGCAGGCTGACGGAAGCAGTGTTTCAACTTTTGTTTTCCAATTAAGCTGTAGTTCTGGCTCGACATCATAAAATTAGCTAAGTGCAAATCATCATTTTTTAAAATATAAATTTGACTTCAGTTGCCGGGCTTGATGGAATTCTATTTCCTGCACTTCGGCAATACTTTTCCGTTAGCAGTCATTGCAGACGGCCTGGCAAACCATACCTAATTAATTTCAACCATAACATTAAGCAAATGTTTAAAAAATATTCGGTTTTGATATGTGTGGTCATTTCCGTGATTTTAATCGTAATAGCAGCCTTACTTTATCCTGGGGGCTCATTGTTTGATAAAAATTCTGAAGGGTTTGAATGGTCAAATAATTTCATAAGCAATTTGTTTGCAACAAAAGCAATAAATGGTTCAGAAAACCCGGGTAAGATTTGGGCCCTTATTGGAATGGCATTCCACTCGGTTGGTTTTGGTATCTTTTTTATCAATATGTCAAAAAAGATGCCTTCAAGACTTGCGGCTACTGTTTTAAAATTTGTAGGCGCTACAAACATTGTATTTAATTTCTTAATCGCAACACCCTTGCATGACTTAGTGGTATTAATATCGATTGTTTTAACACTGATTGGTTTATTTACTATTACTGTATTTATCCTAAAGACCAAACTTCATTTACTTAAATATTGTTGTATTATTTGCTTATTGACTTATTACTGTTTCTTTTCCCTATTTGGTTTTGGTTATTTGGGCTTGGCAGCCATAATGCAGAAAGTATATTCTATAGGCTCAATGCTGTTAGTTGTAGGACTAGAGTATTTTACCAACCTGGAAGACTTTAAGCAAATTTACTCAGACGGAAAAAAAATACAAGTGACGAACCGCTAACAAGGTATTTGCAAAAGCAGGGCTGACGGAAGTAGTTGAGCATTTGTACTTCTACCGGCATTTCTGCTTAATTTCTGCTGAAGGTTTTCAAATTCCCTGCCTTCGCAAATACCCGAACCGTCAGGCTGTGAAAAAACATAGTGTAAAATAAAAAGTATTCGGGTAGGTGGTGGAGAAATATCTTATTTTATGCAATTCTCAGAGCCTTTATTTAGTTTTTTCACAGTCTGTCGTTGGTGGCAACCTTATTCTGACACAGCTCTCAATCCAATGATGATAAAACTTATGACAATTCTTTTTAGCTTAATGACAATATTTATTTTTTACAATAATCTACAACCGACAACAGTTTCAGTCACAAAAAATAATAGCTATACAGCTAAATCATTTGACACAACTTAGCCATTTATTAAATCAGGTTTTTTATATTGTAATTAATGATACAACGGATATGCATTTCGCAAACTTTATAGTGTGACAAAAAATGACGTATTTAACGGAAAAATATTTATACATAGAAGCTGTTTGAATTGTTTGTGCCAGACATGTAACGGATAGCCTGCGGCGCTGCTGAACAACCAACCGGACCATGACTGCCCCAAAAAATCCGGAGAAATTATATAACATTAAATCACACAACAAGTGATTTATTAATTTATTCTTTTATATAAATATTTTTATCTTGTATGCTAAAAATTATATTATGAAAAATATTTTGCTGCCCGCAACATTATTTGCATTATGGTTGATTGCATTAAAACCTGCTGAAATTAAAGCTCAGTCGTTTACATTAAATGATGTAAAAACACAAATGGTAAAAGACTGGGAAAGAGCAAAGACATATACAATTGATTACTTAAACACCATGCCTGCGGATAAATATTCATTTAAAGCGGTTGACAGCATACGCAGCTTTGCACAACAAATGCTGCACCTTGCATCGGGCAATTTACTCCTTATGTCTGCAGCAAGCGACCAGCCTACGCCTTCTTTTTTTAAGATGGACCTTGAACACAGCTCCAGAGCACAGGCTAAAGACTCAGTGATGTATTATGTAACTGCCAGCTACGATTATTGCATTAATGCTGTGAAATCATCAGGCGTTGCAAAATGGGGAGAAACAATAAAATCAATGAATAATGAAACACACTACGCATTAATGATGAAAGCCTTTGAGCACCAGACGCATCATCGCGGACAAACGACAATTTATATACGCCTACAGGGAATAAAGCCACCGCCGGAACGTTTGTTTTGATAATTATTCTTAAAAACTATCTGCCGTTTGACATCATTAACAGCAGCTACATTTAGTATTCAAAAGACACAAAATACTATGACATTTATTTTTGCTTTGATAGTATTGGACAACAAAAGTTATATGACCTAACAAACAAATCAAGCGGCACAAAATTTTTGGCAGACAATGGATATGCAAAACTTAGGACAGTAACTAATAACACATTAGTTCAAGTTGCTTCAATTGTTGGACCTTTTAATGGAAACACAATAACATTAAGTAGAATTTTGACGAACAAACAGCAAAAGATTTATTAGACCAAATCAAAAAGGAAATCAAACAGCAAAAGAGTTGACAAAGAAAGGCTGCCACCAACAAAAGTATTGCTGCAAGCGGCGCTGACACAGCGCAACATCGGCAGTAGTTTCTGTTCAGCTTCAGTTCCAGCGCGACGGAACGCAGGTGAGCTTTGGTAGTAAACATCAGCAATAAAACATTAATTAGCTTCGGTTACCGGCTGACACAGCACTATTGCCCCGCCTGCAAGCAATACCGAGCCGTTATATGCAACTTTAAGAAACGACACACATCTAAAAAACAAATGACTGAAAAACGAAAAAAATATCAAGACGAGAACTAATTAAACAAGGGGGACTTGCTTTATCAGTTTTAGCTTTACCTTTTCCATTAACAGCATTTTCAAATTTTAACGAAATGACAGATAACAAAAATTTTGACGTAATCATAGTTGGCGGAAGCTATGCAGGACTTTCGGCAGCAATGGCTTTGGGACGAGCATTAAGAAATGTTTTAATCATTGACAGCGGTTTGCCTTGTAACCGACAAACACCTCATTCACATAACTTCATTACGCAAGACGGAGAAAAACCAAGCGTTATTGCGGAAAAAGCAAAAAAACAAGTGTTGAAATACGACACAGTAAAATTCTTAACTGACCTTGCCGTTAATGGAACGAAAACCGATAAAGGCTTTGAGATTTCAACTCAATCAGGAAAATTATTTTCATCTAAAAAACTCGTTTTTGCAACAGGCTTAAAAGACATAATGCCAAACATTAAGGGATTTTCTGAATGTTGGGGAATTACAGTAATTCATTGTCCATATTGCCACGGATATGAAGTAAAGAATCAAAAAACAGGGATTTTAGCAAATGGATATTTTGCATTTCAGTTTGCTCAACTCATTCGTAACTGGACAAAGGATTTAACCATATTTACCAATGGAAAATCGGAATTGACACAAGAGCAAACTGATAAAATCAAAAGACACAATATTTCAATAGTTGAAAGGGTAATTACCTCATTGAAACACAAAAAAGGAGTAGTTGAAGAAATAATTTTTGCAGACAATTCAACTTTTGAATTAAAAGCTATCTATTCAAGACCTGCTTCTGAACAACATTGTAAAATCCCCGAATTATTGGGCTGTGAATTGACAGAACAAGGACTTATCAAAGTAGATACATTTCAGAAAACAACAGTGGATAATATATTCGCTTGTGGAGACAATACCAGTCCTTTTCGTGCTGTATCATATGCTATATCAACAGGGAGTATTGCAGGAGTAGTATTAAATAACGCAATGACAGAAGAAGAATTTTTAAAATGACAATAAAAGCTGCATATAACAAGGATTTTGCAATATGGCGGCTGGAAAACAAGTGCTGAACAAATGAACATTATTCAACTTTATCAATAAATTTAGGCTGACGTAACACGGAATGCCACCACATCGCAAAGCCCTGAACGTCAGACTGTAAAAAAATTAAATAAAGGCTCTGAGAATTGCATAAACCAAGATATTTCTCCACCACCTACCCGAATACTTTTTATTTTACACTATGTTTTTTCACAGCCTGACGTTGTAGGCAATTCTCAGACACCATGTTAAATAAATAGGAAAGCAATCCAATATCAGAAGAGAAGGGGATGAATGTTGCCATCAATCAGACAAATCTTAACATGACTTTAATCTCAAACATGCTACGGTGTTGTTAGAAATAAGTTGCTCTAATAATAAAACATATCGTGAAACTATTTTTTACATTATCCTTATCAATTGTTGTTTATTTTCTTTCTGCACAAACAACTGCTGAGAAGTTAGATACATTTATGACGGCTGCATGCAGGGCACAAGAATTTAATGGGGTTGTACTTGTAGTTAGGAATGATAGCGTGCTATTATCCAAAGGCTATGGCTGGCGTGATTTTGAAAATAAAATTCCACATAATACTAATTCAATATTTCAGGTCGGGTCAATTACAAAAACATTTACCGCCACAGCCATTCTTTTCTTGCAAGAACACGGAAAGTTAGATATCAATGAATATCTAAGTAAATATTTTCCTGATTATAAGTATGCAAATAAGATTAGAATTAGAAACCTGCTTACACATACGTCAGGCATTTTTAACTATACATCAGATAAACTGTATAACCCACAGAAACCATTCTCTCATCAGGATTTTTGGACCATAATCAACAATAAACCGCTGGAGTTTGAACCGGATTCAAAATATGAGTATAGTAATGCAAATTATTTTTTACTTGGCCTCTTGATTGAAAAAATTACAGGTAAGTCTTATGAACAAAATATAAAGGAAATTATTTTCCAAAAAACAGGGATGAAACATTCCGGATTTGACTTTGTCAATTTAATCAGTCCTTATAAATCAGTAGGCTATGATATCGACAAGGATGGAAATCACATACGTTCTATTATAGCTGATTCATCGGGTACGTATGCTGCAGGAAGTTTATATACAACAATCGGAGATTTGTATTTATGGTATAAAGCACTCAAAGAGAATTTAATCATAAGCGAAAGTACCTTTAAGCAGGCCGTTACCGCTTATAAGGGACCTTATGGATTTGGATGGCAAATTGATTCCGCCTATCGGCATCCACAATGGAAACACGATGGTGGAATAATGGGTTTTGCTGCCTCCTACAGAAATTTACCTGATGAAAATGCTTGTTTTATTGTTTTGCGAAATGAAAGTCTTTATCCTTCCGTAGCCAGCATAGGAGTATTTTCAATTTTATATGGTATCCCCAATCATTATATTCCTAGGCTTGTTATTCCAGTTGATCCAGCAGAATTAAAAGAATATGTTGGAAAGTATAAATTGGAGGGTCCCCAGAATTATGAAATAGACTTATCTGTAAAGGACGGGCTACTCCACAGTACAGCAACAGGAGGTTTAGAAGACAATTTCTTTAAAGAAAAAAAAGATACTTATTTTCTTAAATCTTATGATTGCCAGTTTGTATTTATCAGAAATAATAAAGGAAAGGTTACTGGGTTTAACGGATATTTAAACGGACAATCTTATAACTATAAAAAAGTGGACTAATCAAATTAAAGGAACACAAATGGAATTCCTAAGCTCAAAACTGCCACCAACAAGGGTATCCTATGTAAAGCGGTTTTGAAGGGATAATATGGTTATAAAGGTACTACATAAATAATAAGTTTAGTACGCTGAAGGTTTGAATGATTGTATATTCTTCAGCTGAAGGAGGGTACCGGAGCTGCTGTTCAATCATTCAAAGGCGCAGCGGTTCCCTGTTTTTCTTTTTTCATTTATTCAGCTCCGCATCCTATTTGTAGTCTTCCATAAAGGTGCTACCTGCATCTGTCTTAGTTTAAAAAGAACAGCTGCCTGCTTGCCGGTTGTGATTGAATGGAAGTTCATCACCAGTCATGTTTTCATTTCGTGACTCCAGTTGGGAGTATCCTATTGTTCCGGTATTTTGATGCCCTAATACAGCAGTTGACTTTTGAGGTGATTCTTAATGGTGCGAAGTTGTCTGACCAGATGATTACGCCTGCGGAAAAGGCTGCGTAGCTGCTCCCGCTGTTCTTCCGGAATATAGATCCCATGTACATTGCTTTTTTGCAACTGTTCGCAAAGGTGGCGACAATCTATCTTATCGGTTTTCTGCCAGTCCTGCTTATGTGTTCCTGGCACATCTGCAGGATTGACAACTAATACTTTCCAGTTATTTTGCTGTAGTGTTCTGGCTATCCGGTAACCACAGCAGCAGCCTGCTTCCTAACAACAATTTACTTCATGACCTGCAAAATGCTTTTGTACATAGTCCTGCAAGCAAGAAGTATCAGCCGGCATGGTGATGGCCTTGTAATCAAACAGGTCTGTTTTGAAGTGGCAGGTCCAGCTCTTTTTGGGTACATCCATACCAATGAATAACTTTGGTACAGAAGCGGTAGTTTGAGTATTCATATGTTTGAATTTTTAGTACCCTCAAATTACCGCTTTTACATAGATCCTTGCCAAAATAGCAGCAGACGAAACGTGTCTTTCAGCTTTTGTTTTTCAATTAAGTTTTAGCTTCAGCAGGACATTGTAAATTTAGCTAAGTGCAAATCATGAACTTTAAAATATAAATTTAGCTTCAGTTGCCGGGCTTGACGGAATTCTATTTCCTGCACTTCGGCAATACTTTTCCGTTAGCAGCAAGCTAAATTTCACTCACTGACATACCTGAATAAAGAATGACAACCAAAAAGTGGACAATTAAAAAAATTATCAGGACAGTTTGGATAACAGGCGGAGTGATTTTTATTGCATGGTTGTTTTATTCTTACCAGGCACATGACGTTGCCAAAAAGTTCTTTCAAAACAGCGAAACAATGAACGTTGAAGAAAACAGCGAATTCTTTTTATTTACACCAACCAGCCCATCCAAAGAAGTATTAATTTTTTATCCGGGAGCAATGGTTGACCCAAAAGCTTATGTACCCCTTTGTAGAAAAATAGTAGACAGCAATATAAAGGTGTATCTGATAAAAATGCCATGGCGGCTTGCTTCAAATGGCTATAACAAACCAAAAGAATTACACCTGTTCAATGACAGAACCAAAACTTATATTCTGTCAGGGCACTCTCAAGGGGCAAAAATGGCGGCACAATTTGCCTATGAAAATCCAGCTTTGATAAACAAGTTGATACTAATAGCAACCACTCATCCAAGAGACATATCTCTTGCCGGCAGCAAAATACCAATAATGAAAATTTACGGGTCAAAAGACGGTATTGCAGACGAAAAATCAATAATGGACAACAAGACGAAACTACCTGCAACAACAAAATTTATACGCATAGACGGAGCAAATCACGCACAATTCGGTTATTACATATTACAGGTTTCAATTAGGAGACAACAGAGCAGCGATTTGCAGAGAACAACAACAAACAGAAACTTTAAAATACATGACTAAGTTTATAAAGCACTAAACTGAACTTGCCTGCTGCTAACATTGCATTGGCAATATAGCGGGGCGACGCAAAAACAATCGACTATAAATCGCTAATCAGCTTTTGTTCCAGCGTGACCGGACACTATTTAGCTATAAAATATTCAATGGACATTTATACATTTAATCGGCATTGGTTTCGAGCTGGACGAACAATGAAAACCGCCACATCGCCAATGCTTTAACGTTGGCTGCAAGGCTAAACGATCGCTCAACATCGCTCACCAACTTTCCCCGAACAATCCTTCGCTGACTTTTAGAAAAATAAGGACTGACAATCATTCAGGCTTACAGCTACACGTAAAAACAGTTGTTAGAAAAATTTGTGTAGTTAAGTAACTACACATATATTCGTAGTCAAATAGCTATGCAATGAACTTAAGACGAGATGTTTTCCAGGCGATAGCAGACCCGACAAGAAGGGCTATACTTCTGTTGGTAGCCTCACAATCCATGACAGCGGGTGCAATAGCGTCAAACTTTAACACAGCCAGACCGACTGTTTCAAAACACTTGCAAATACTCACTGAGTGCGAATTGCTTAAGCAAGAGCAAAACGGCAGAGAAATATACTACCACTTAAATCCTCAAAAGATAAAAGAAATAGCGGACTTTATTGAACCATTCCGCAAAATGTGGGATGACAGGTTTAATAAAATGGAAACTATAATGAAAAAATACAAATCAAACCTGCCTACCGATCAGGCAGGAAACTAGAATAATATGGAACAAAAAACAAAAATCAATGCCGAAGACGGCAAACAGGAATTAGTGATTACAAGGGAATTTGATCTGCCGTTAGAATTGCTTTTTAAAGCGTATGTGGAGCCCGACATTGTTGAGCAATGGATGGGAACGAAAGTGCTGAAACTTGAAAATAAAAGGCATGGCAGCTGGCATTTTGAAACAACAGATGCAAAAGGAAACAAATACGGGTTCAATGGGGTAATTCATGAGTTTAGCCCGAACCGGAAAATCACACGGACATTTGAAATGGAGAGTACGCCTTTTGGCGTTCAGCTTGAGTTTTATAAATTTGAAAAGCTTACTGACAACACCAGCAAACTCAATATGCACGTAATATATGAATCAGTTGCACAACGAGACCAGGTGCTGCAGTTACCCTTTGCCAAAGGCATAAATATGGCACATAACCGAATACAGAATATAGTAAGCAAATTAAGATAACACACCATGACAAAGAGAAACCCGCCTGCCAGACGGACAGGTAAAATCATCTATTGGATTGCTACTATCTGGCTTGCATTAGGAATGTTATCAACCGGAACAGTTCAGTTATTCAAAGTGAAGGCGAAAGTAGATTTTATTACACATCTGGGCTATCCTGGCTTTTTTCTAACAATACTTGGTATCTGGAAAATTTTGGGAGTTGTAGCATTGCTTATTCCAAAATTTCCATTACTAAAGGAATGGGCCTATGCAGGCTTTTTCTTTGCCATGTCGGGAGCGGTATTTTCACACATCGCATCGGGTGATTCTGTGAATGAAATATTTCCCTCGTTGTTACTTCTAATCCTGACTGTAATATCGTGGTATTTCAGACCTGCGGATAGAAAAATCCCTGCCTTGCCGACAGGCAGGATTTCAGTTAATCAATAAACAAATAGCATGAATCCTAAGTTGTCACTAGAACAACGTGAAGAACTACTCAGAACATTAAAAGCCCGTTTTGAGAAAAACAGGAGCCGCCATGAGGGCGTTGAATGGGCCAATGTACAAGCAAAGCTGGTAGCTAATACTGATAAACTGTGGTCACTCCATGAGATGGAAAGAACTGGTGGTGAGCCGGATGTTGTTGGTCAAGATAAAAAGACAGGCGAACACATTTTTTATGATTGTTCAGCGGAAAGTCCTAAAGGGCGCAGAAGTGTTTGTTACGACCGTGAAGCTCTGGAGTCAAGGAAAGAACATAAACCAGAAAATAACGCTGTTGATATGGCGGCGGCCATGGGCATTGAGCTTTTAACGGAAGAACAATATCGGGAGTTGCAGAAACTTGGAAATTTTGATTTGAAAACATCTAGCTGGGTGAAAACACCTGCTGATATTAGAAAACTTGGCGGGGCTATCTTTTGTGATCGTCGCTACGATACTGTCTTTGTATATCACAACGGAGCAGAATCCTACTATGCCGCCAGAGGGTTCCGTGGCTCGCTAAGGGTCTAAATTGCATAGGCAGCTACATCTGAATTTGAGGACAATCAATCAACGCCCATGACAGTGTTCTCTGTCCAAATACCAACCACTTTTTCATGTTAGCTGCAAGTGGCAGGACTACAAAACAAAATGGAATAACATACTATGACAAAGAATAGAATAAATCCCAAGGTTGATTTTTATTTTAGTAAAGCCAAAAAATGGCAGGAAGAATTGGAGCAATTGAGAATGATCGTTCTTGACTGCGGGCTGATCGAAGAATTGAAGTGGGGTGTACCTTGTTACACGTTTCAAAACAGTAACATCGTATTGATACATGTATTTAAAGAATACTGTGCGCTTTTGTTTTTTAAAGGTGCCTTGTTACATGATGCCAACGGTATTCTAGTACAACAAACGGAGAATGTGCAGGCAGCCCGCCAGGTTCGATTCACCAATATTCGGGAAATAGTGGAGATGGAGCCTATCCTGAAAGCCTATATTTATGAAGCCATTGAAGTGGAGAAAGCCGGTTTGAAAGTGACTTTCAAAAAGAATACAGAACTTATATTTCCCGAAGAATTTCAACATAAGTTAAATGAAATTCCCGTCTTGAAATCTGCTTTTGACGCATTGACGCCGGGACGGCAAAGGGCATACAATCTTTATTTTTCTGCACCAAAACAATCCAAAACCCGAGAGCTAAGGGTTGAAAAATGTATACAGCAAATTCTCAATGGTAAGGGGTTGAATGACTAATAATCATTCATCATCATGCTTTTAAGAAACAAAAAGTGTTGTAAGCTCTTGTGAAATGGCTCAGGTAAACAAGAGAACAAGCCCATGCTGCCTACACAGTGCTTGCCAAAAGCGGGACTGGACATTGAAATATCAGCTATGTGCTACTATCAGCAGTAGTTCGGGCTTGATGAATAAAGCACAGCTAAAGTTCTTAACTTCATCAACAAAACAAATTATGCAGACGATACAAGTAAAATTAGCGATACTGATTTTCAACGCTACAAATTAGAAGGACAGGAGATAAGGTTTACGGACCTGGTAGATAAAATTAACCTTGAGTATGCAAGACAGTCTTTGCTGGAATGCGATGAAATCGCTGAAAAAGCAGGGCTTTCAAAAATGACTCTTGAGAGATTAAGGCTGAAATCAAAGCTGTGAGAGATGCAAAAACTCATGCTTGACACCAATGTAATTGTATCAGCATTGAGTATACAAAAATACATACACCAAGAGATTATTGGGAAAAACACAAACTCCTCTGTATATTATAGTTTTATAAACAGGCAGCTCCATCCGGAGCTAAGCATTTACATAATCTTATCCTTAACTAATCAAAGCAGAGCAATAGCGAGCTTACTGAGTGGGGGCAGGAGAAAATCCACAGTTTTGCCCCACAAACACACCGTACATCGTACATAATCTTCTTCATCTGTGCTCATCCGTGTCATGCCCGCCTCTATTGTCGGGTAGGTGTGAGAGATTAAATTCAGCCATTTATGGCATAAAAACATTTTACTTTGCAGCCTCAAATGCAAAATATGACGATGCACAATTTCAATTCAGGTCCTTCTATCCTGCCAAAAGAGGTATTACAGCAGGCTGCCGATGCTATTCACGATTTTAATGGCATTGGCTTATCCATTCTTGAAATTGGGCATCGCACCTCCTGGTTTCAGCAGGTTATGGACGAAGCACAGAGCCTGGTGAAAGAGCTGATGCAAATTGGTGATGAGTATGCAGTGCTGTTTTTGCACGGAGGCGCCAGCACCCAGTTTATGCAGGTGCCCATGAATCTTTTGCCCGAAGGGAAAACGGCGGCTTACATCAACAACGGTATCTGGGGCAGCAAAGCAATGAAGGAAGCAAAACTGTTTGGCAATGTTGCCGAAGTATCTTCTACAAAAGATAAAAACCATTCTTACATAGCTAAGGATTTTACCGTATCCCAGGATGCCGTTTACCTGCATTACACTACTAATAATACTGTAGAAGGTACCGAATGGCACCAACTGCCCCAGGCAGGTGATGTGCCACTTGTTGCTGATATGAGCAGTGATATTTTCAGCAAGCCATTCCCATATAATAAACTCGCCTTGATTTATGCCGGTGCACAAAAGAATGCCGGTGCTGCAGGCGTTAACCTGGTGGTAATGCGCAAAGATATACTGGGCAAAGTGAAACGTACCATTCCAACTATCATGGATTACCGCCAGCATATAGAGGCAGGATCATTGCTCAATACACCGCCGGTATTCGCAGTATATGTAGCTGTGCTTACACTCCGCTGGATAAAGAAAGAAGGTGGCCTGGCAGAAATGGAAAAAAGAGCTAAAGCACGTGCAGACTTATTTTATAACGCATTAGAAACACTGCCGGTATTTGAACCACTGGTTGCTAAAGAAGACCGCAGCCTGATGAAT
>Ga0068627_1000187_pt1 | contig 12170 bp, 12 predicted proteins | sample InSIn1gowninarea_FD_77430 | JGI IMG/M metagenome (GOLD analysis project Ga0068627, IMG submission 77430) | Clean room microbial communities from NASA Spacecraft Assembly Facility at Jet Propulsion Laboratory, Pasadena, California, USA -... ... | reverse complement strand
AGCTTTTGCCGTAATTCTAAGCTTTTCATAATGCTTCGTTTGAAACAAATTTACTTCTTATTATGTATAAAAAATAGAAGAGGAAGGCAGGGGTTTTAAGCAATCTGCTAAAAATCACGACTGGAACGTGTTCATATGGGATTTTTCTGTATGCTTTAGGATTAACAACAGAATCAACGGAATTAATTGATAAGGCAATCGACCTACTTTTGTCTCTTGATAATTCAGAGCACTCTAAACATCTTTCCTTAGCGAAATTGTATATTTTGAAATCAGAACAGGCTACAGAAAGGAAAAAGTATCTTGAACTGGCTAACAATCACATTCAGCAATGCAATAATGAAAGAACATTATCAAGGGCTTGGAAGATTAGAATTGAACAAGCTTTGAGTGAAACCTTTAAGTAAAACTCCACCGCTGAAGTTACAGTAGTAACGAAGCTAAACGACGAACCACGACGGGAACGGGCTGTTATCGTTCCCGTCTTGATTTTTCTTTCGTTACTTTCTTTTGATCAAAGAGAGTGACAGATGCATAAAAGAGATAAACAGCATAAATATTACAACAGCAGATTGCTTCGGTTCCTTATAATAACAAAAAGCACCATGTTGCTATAACTCCACTTTCGAGTTTAATTGTTTAATTTTAAAGAAACAAATCAGCTATGGTTGCAGAATTGAAAGAAGTGATTTCAAAAGTTGAGAAGCTTGATCAGGAAGAGCAAAAGCGTATTGCAGAACTTTTGGAGAAACAAATGAAATTGGAGAATAAGAAGGACGGTGCAGAGTACGACGAAGAATACTTGAAAAGTCTTAGAGACAAGGCAAAAAAGTCCTGGCCTGCAGACATAAATCCGGATGAATGGCTTAAGGAAGTAAGAGGTGGTTATGACCAATAAAGCTGCTCTACTTGACACAAGTTTCTTTCTTCGTTTCCTTAACGATGCGAGCCCTCTATTCAATAACGCTGACGAGTATTTTCGCTATTTTCTATCCCATGATATTACGATGGTTATTTCAACAATTTCAATTGCTGAATATTGTGTTGGTGGTGATGTTCATGAACTTCCTCTTAAAGATCTTCAAATCCTTCCGTTTAACCTTGGCCACACAAAACGAACTGGAGAGTTTGCTGAAATCGTTTTTCAAAACAAGAACAAGCTAAAGCTTAATGAAAGGAATATAATCCCTAATGATACAAAACTTTTCGCTCAAGCATATGTTGAAGCTTCCATTGCTTATTATCTATCTTCCGACACAGAAAGTCTAAAAATTTACTACTGCCGAAGCCACAGTAGTACCAAAGCCTAATCAATTAAGCACGACGGGATCGTTCCCGTCTGAAGCTCTTTGATTACTTTTGGTTCATCCGGTTCCAGTATCACAGGTAAGTAGCTTAATTTTTGTTAGTTTTATAAAAATTCCATTTGATGAAAATCATCCGAAACTTTACAGCAGTAATTGAAAAAGAATATGACATGTTTGTGGCGTTGTGCCCGGAATTAGATGTTGCAAGCCAGGGAGATTCAGTAGAGGAAGCTAAAGCCAATTTACAGGAAGCTATTGAACTCTTCTTTGAACATGCCTCAGAAAGAGAGGTGGAAACCAGGCTAAAAGGAGATATATTCATAACGAATGTTCAGGTAGCAGTTGGGTAAGCTCAAAATACTTTCAGGCAAAGAAGTTTGTAAAATCCTATATGAACACGTTCCAGTCGTGATTTTTTAGCAGATTGCTTAAAACCCCTGCCTTCCTCTTCTATTTTTTATACATAATAAGAAGTAAATTTGTTTCAAACGAAGCATTATGAAAAGCTTAGAATTACGGCAAAAGCTGCATCATTATATTGAAAATGCCGAAGAGAAAAAACTTCAAGCAATATTTACAATGGTTGAAGATGAAATTAAAGAATACTACGACCATTGGAATGACGAAGAATTCGTCAATAAACTGCATAAAAGAGAACAAGCTTATTTAAATGGCGCCTCAAAAACTTACACCCCCGGTGAATCTGCTTTACGTGCAAGAGAAGCAATTAAAAACCTAAGTAAATAGTGCTGGTGAAAATAAAAATATTAGAAGAAGCAGATAAAGAATGGATAGAAGCTGCATTATGGTATGAAGGACAATCGCCGGGATTAGGAAATCGTTTCATTGAAATTGGTTGAGAAGAAACTTGAACTAATTGCAAAATATCCAGAACAGTACCCCAAACGAGAAGGAAACTTCAGAGAAACTCTCGTTAATATCTTTCCCTACATCATTGTTTATACTTACTATAAAGAAGAACAAATAGTTACTGTTTCTTCTATATTTCATGCAAGTCGGAATCCAAAAAAGAAATACCGAAAGTAAACTTCATTTAGATTGTTTCGTTCCAGGCAATAACGAAAAGCAAAACCACTTCAATAAAAAGCTACTGCTGAAGCCACAGTAGTACCAAAGCCTGATCAACAAACCACTACAGCAACCCGCTGTTATCGTTCCCGTCTCAATTTTTCTTTGATTACTTTCTTTTTCATCGAGACATAGAAAGTGACAAATGCTTAAGCGAGAGAAACATTACAGCAGCACATTGCTTCGTTCCTTTCAACAACGAAAGCAAAACCACTTTAATAAACTAGACCTTTATCATAACCGTCAAAAAAAATACCGACACCCTAGTAGCACTAAAGGCTAATCAATGAGCTACGACGGGAACGGACTATTATCATTCCAGTCTAATTTTCCTTTGGCTACTTTCTTTTTATCTACGGAAAAAAGTGACAAATGTTTAAGCGAAATAAAGAGCATAAATATCGCAACAGCCGGTTACCTTGTAACTTGTAGAACGAAAAGGAAAACCAATTTAATAAACTACACCGTTATGATACTAACGAGGGTGGGATTAGTAGCTTGAATTTTTGTTAGCTTTATACGAATTTCATCTAATGAAAAACTTTCACAACTTTACAGCAGTAATTGAAAAAGAGGACGACTTCACCAAATGCAACCTCCTCAGTAGTTACTGGCAATAGTTGGTTCCCAACACTTCCCCATAATTCTTCTACAGGTGCTATTTTTCCTCCGCAGACAAAGCCAATAATTCTCCCCTATTTACGGGCATAAATTCTTTTACTAAATTACTAATCTTCGTTCTTTTTTCAGCTGCCCTAAGTAGACCTACTATAAAACGTATCAGCCTATCAAACATATAGATTAACATGTAACCAGTATTGCTCCTTGAAGTAAGATAAGTGGGGTAATACGTATAAACAAAACTGCCCCGAATGTCCGGGGCAGCTATAAATCTTATTTAAATAATCAAACCTTACTTATAAGTAGAAACTAGAGATTTTGCAAGATCCACCATTTTTGCAACTCCATCATCTGCCAGATTTCCCTTTTTAAATTCAGCCAATACATTTGGAAGCCTGTGCTCCATTTCTGAAAGGAAATGTTCTTCGAATTCCTTTACACGTTTAACAGGCACGTCTCTTAATAAACCTTGTGTACCGAGATAAATTATTGCAACCTGCTTTTCAACCGGTACAGGGGAATATTGTAATTGCTTTAATATTTCCACGTTTCTTGCGCCTTTATCCAATACAGCTTTTGTTGCAGGGTCAAGGTCACCACCAAATTTAGAGAACGCTTCCATTTCACGGTAAAGTGCCTGGTCAAGTTTTAAAGTACCTGATACTTTTTTCATCGACTTGATCTGCGCATTACCACCCACGCGGCTAACAGAGATACCTACGTTAATCGCCGGACGAATACCTGCGTTAAACAAGTTACCTTCAAGGAAAATCTGACCATCAGTGATCGAGATCACGTTTGTAGGAATGTAAGCAGACACGTCACCTGCCTGTGTTTCGATGATTGGCAAAGCTGTCAACGATCCTCCACCTTTTACCAAATGGCGAATGCTTTGAGGTAAGTCGTTCATTTTCGCAGCAATTTCATCCTTTGAAATAACTTTTGCTGCTCTTTCCAACAAACGGCTATGCAGATAGAATACATCACCAGGATATGCTTCACGTCCCGGTGGTCTTCTTAATAGCAAAGACACTTCACGGTAAGCTACGGCTTGTTTTGAAAGATCATCATAAATGATCAATGCTGCACGACCTGTATCCCTGAAAAACTCTCCTAACGCCGCGCCGGCAAAAGGAGCATAGAATTGTTGAGGAGCAGGGTCACTTGCAGATGCAGCCACGATGGTAGTATAAGCCATCGCTCCATGCTCTTCCAAAGTCTTCATTACTCCTGCAATCGTACTAGCCTTCTGACCAATTGCAACATATATACAATACACAGGCTTACCTGCATCGTAAAATTCTTTCTGATTGATAATGGTATCAATACAAATTGCAGATTTACCTGTCTGACGGTCACCGATAACCAATTCCCGCTGACCACGACCAATAGGAATCATGGCATCGATAGCCTTAATACCTGTTTGCAGCGGTTCTTTAACCGGCTCACGGAAAATAACGCCGGGCGCTTTGCGCTCTAACGGCATTTCGTAAAGCGCTCCGGCAATAGGACCTTTACCATCTATTGGCTCACCGAGCATGTTGATTACACGACCAGCCATTCCATCACCCACTCTTATTGATGCAATCTGACCCGTACGGCGAACAGTAGAACCCTCTTTAACAGCTTCCTGATCACCCATCAAAACCACTCCCACATTATCCTCTTCAAGGTTAAGTGCAATGGCTTTTACGCCGCTTTCAAACTCAACCAATTCTCCACTACGTACATTATTCAAACCATATATACGGGCAATACCATCGCCTACCTGTAGTACTGTACCAACTTCCTCAAGGTCAGCAGCATTATTAAAACTGCTTAGTTGTTGCCTTAGGATAGCTGATATTTCATCTGGCTTAATGTCAACCATATTTACTATCGTTTTGCCCCCGACTGCCCTTGTTCCGGTTGCCAGGGATGTTAGAAATTTATTTTGTTACCAACTGTTAGTTCCCGTTTCATCATCCGTTGCGTCGCACTCTTGTACCGAAGTACTATAACCAGCTCTTTTTAACTGACATGGTGCGATAAGCGTTTATTACGACGATATCTAAAATCAGGAAATTTTAAAAATTAAAAACGTCTGATTCCACCAGAATTACCTGATCTTTTGCACATATACATTCTGTTCAAATTGACTTTTCAGGTCCCGGAGATCTCTTTGAATACTGGCATCATAAAGATTGTTGTCATACTCAAGTATGAAACCCCCGATCAACTCTTCTTTAACGATCGACTCCAGTTCAACAGTTCCCGAAAAACTTTGCCCAGTAACTTTACTTACTATTGAATTCCTTAACTCCTCACTTACTGGAGTTGCCGTAGTTAACCTTACCTTATGTATACCCTTTAACGTGTTATATTGATCAATAAATGCATCAACTATTTCCGGTAAATAAAACTCCCGGTTCTTATCTATTAAAAGCTGGTTGAACTTTGAAGTAAGTACGCCGACTCTTCCTGACGTGACGGCACTAACAGCCTTACTCTTTTTATCAATAGGAATAACAGGACTCTTTAGCAAAGCAACAAATTCACGACTTGCTTTACAAACTGCCTTTAAATACTGCATATCGTTATATACAACTTCCAGTTGATTTCTCTCAACAGCGATATCTATAAGACTTTTTGCATATCTGCCTGCTAAACGTGGATTCTGCATAATTTTTCTAAGCTAAGAGCTTATAGTCGTAAGCATGCAATCATTAGATGATTGCCGCCTAAAACCTAAGCAGCAATTTAATTAAGTTTTACTGTTTCAGCCAATTGTTTAATGTATACTTCCTGCTCGTTTTTGTTCGCCAATTCACGACGAAGTACCTTTTCACTTACTTCAATAACCAACTTACCCACCTGGTTTTTCACCTCTGTAAGAGCGGCATTTTTTTGATGTTCAATTGCAAGTTGGGCATCAGCAAGAATACGGTCATATTCATGCTTCGCTTTATCCTTTGCATCATTAATCATTTTGTTGCTAGTCTCCTTCGCTTCTTTAATGATAGTTGATCTTTCCTCGCGGGCCTGGGCTAATAATGATTCATTCTGACTTTGCATTAAAGCCATTTCAGCCTTTAATTTATCGGCAGATGAAATTGCAGCCGCAATGCTCGTTTCTCTTTCTTTAAGGGAGGTTAAGATCGGCTTCCATGCGAATTTTCGCAAAATGAAAAATACAATCAGGAAAGCAACCAGTGTCCAGAAAATTAAGCCAATACCAGGTAATAAAAGTTCCATATGTTAAGCCTCCGACTCCAGAGGAGAGTTTAAAATTTTATTAGAAATCAGCTTTAAAAGCAAATACCAATCTTTGAAATTTAATTACTGCACCCGCCGCCCTGTGCTTAAGATGCAGTAATAATTTTTGTGCCCTGCATTGATTATTTCAATACAGCAAGGATACCTGCGATAACTGCGAAAAGAGATACACCCTCGATGAACGCAGCGGTAAGGATCATGTTAGCACGGATGTCGTTAGAAGCTTCCGGTTGACGTGCGATGCTTTCTACGGCACCTTTACCAATTTGACCGATACCAAGACCTGCACCGATTGCAGCAAGACCTGCACCGATTGCACCACCAAGGTTAGCCATTGAATGGTTTACAACGTCATTATTAGTAGCTTGAAGAAAAATGGTCATTAATGACATACTGTTTGTTTTTGTTATGATGAAAGAGTTTATAAAGCGAATTCTTTTTCCCTGTGATCGCGGGTTGGATGAGGATCGTGTGGATCATCTCCGTGATCAACATGTCCTGTCTCAAACGCCTGACCGATAAACACGGCAGTAAGGTTTGTGAAAATGAAAGCCTGGATAAAGGCTACCAGCAACTCGATAAAATATATGAATACTGTAAAAGCTAACGACACAGGCGAGAAACCTAAACCGGCCGCAGTCTTCATAGCTCCGAAAATAAAAATAAGCGAGATGAAACAAATGATAACGATGTGACCTGCTATCATGTTTGCAAAAAGACGTATCATTAAAGCAGCAGGCTTAATAAATACACCTGCCAGCTCAACAGGTATTAATATTAGTTTAACCAGGAAAGGAACTCCGGGAGGCCAGAAAATGTGACCCCAAAAATGACCGTTTGTACTAAACAAAATAACCAAAAGAGAAATAAAAGCCAACACCAGCGTGAACGAAATATTTCCGGTAACATTGGCAGAACCCGGAATAAGACCTAACAGGTTATTAATAAGAATAAAGAAGAAAATGCTTAGAAGGTAAGGCATGTATTTCTCATACTTATGCCCGAGGTTAGGCTTTCCAACCTCGTCGCGAACAAAAGTGATAACAGGCTCAACAGCGTTTTGAAAACCGCTTGGAGCTACCCGTGTGCCATTCTTTGTGTACTTTTTGGCAACACGCGTCATTATCAGTATCAGCAGTATCGCGGCGATAAACATTTGAACAACGTTCCGTGTAAGAGAAAAGTCGTAAACTTTCGCTTCCTCGTTCACTCTCCCGTTCTCATCAACTGCTACAATGTGGTCTTCTTCCATTTTGTAGCCATGATAAATGGCATGTCCGTGTTGGAATCGTGAAGACATAAAGGCATCAAAACCATGATCTTTAGTGTAAACAAGAATTGGTAAAGGTATACTTACAGGATGTCCCTTTAGTGTTGCGAAATGGTATTCATGATTATCCATGACGTGCTCCATAATCACCTTGGCAGCATCCAGTTTTTCTTCATTACCTGCAACTTCTTCTGTAATAGCTTTTGCTGCCCCTGTTTCTGCCTCATGTTGTGCATAGGAAACAGAAGAAATTATAAGGCTTAAGGCTACTACCACAAAAGATCTGAAGCATTTTGAAATCATACCAGTCCTAAATTTGGCGCAAAGATAAGTATTGAAAGGGTAAAAAAAGTTCCTTAAACGGAAAAATGAGAGAAAAGTATTACACTTTATTTTCATTCATCAGATCCTTAATTTTTTCAAGATACAAAACATCTATTTGATCCTTAAGCCGATTCGCGGCTTTTCTTGCCCCCAATTAGATGATTTATGTGAAGGAAAGGTACAATAACGACCTCAATATCAGCTTTTGAAGAAACTTTATAACATTCATCAAAAGAATAACCTTCAAGACCTTTTACGTTCAGCATGAGATCTAACTTCAATCCGCTATTGAGGTTAAATCCGTAAAAATATCCATAGGCGAATTACAGTAAAGGGACAACAGAAGGGAACAATTATTTAAAAAGGCTGAATAAAGGAAATACAAGTACAAGTGAGTGACACAACGATGCTGATAAAAGGGGTTATGTCGGCTACCAAAAAATCAAAACCAACTAAATTTAGCCCCGTGTAGTATCTGAAAAAGGCATATGAGTTATTTTGGCCTTTTTTAGCGTCTGTTGCACTTTGTACAATCTTGTTGCCATTAAGAACCATTCTTTATAAGACCGTTTAAGCGCCTCTTTAAAAGATCGGTTTCAGCTTTTTCGTAATCTGGTTGCTGCTCTGCTGGTATTTTATCTCCGCCCGTCATCAGGCAATTGCTTTTTGTTTTTCTAACTGCATGTTATGCAAATTAGCATAAAAACCTCCTTTTGCCAATAGTTCTGCATGTGTGCCCATTTCTTTCAATTCGCCTTTATCCATTACTATTATTTTACTGGCTTTCCGAATTGTAGACAGCCGGTGCGCAATTACAATGGAAGTTCTGCCTGCAATGAGCTTGTCAATGGCGTGCTGAATAAGGGCTTCACTTTCGGTATCAATAGACGACGTGGCTTCATCAAGAATAAGGATAGACGGGTTGTATAACAATGCCCTTATGAAACTTAAGAGCTGGCGCTGGCCAAGGCTGAGCGTATTTCCACGTTCCATTACATTATAATCGTATCCTCCCGGCAAACTCATAATAAAGTCGTGAACCCCAATCATACGTGCTGCCTCAACTACCTGCTCCCTGGAAATGGACGTATTTCTGAGAGTGATATTATCGAGAACACTGCCCGAAAAAAGAAAAACATCCTGTAAAACTATACCTATCCGGCTGCGTAATACATCCAGCTTGTAATCCTCTACGTTTACGCCGTCAATTTTTATTTCGCCTTTCTGAATATGGTATAGGCGATTAAGCAGGCTAATAATGGAGGTTTTTCCGCTTCCTGTATGTCCTACAAGAGCTATTGTTTCGCCAGGTTGTGCCGCGAAGGAGATATTTTTTAAAACGTATTGTTCCTTAACATAAGCAAACCAAACATTTTTAAATTCCACCCGCCCTTTAATTACATTCGGCGCATATGTTCCTTCTGAAGTAATTACGTCGGTATTATCCAACACCTTGAAAACTCTTTCGCTTGCCACCATCCCCATTTGGATAACGTTGAACTTATCAGCAATCACTCTTAGTGGACGGAATATCTGGTTAAGATAAAGGATGAAAGCCACAAGCAAACCCGCATCCAATTCGTTTCCTGCAATCCACCAAACGAGCAAGCCCATACTTACCGCTAATACAACCTCAACAACCGGAAAAAAAATAGAATAGGCAAAAATGGCGTGAATATTCGCGTTACGATGTTCCTTATTTATTTTCTTAAACTTGTCGAATTCCCTGTTTTCAGCAGCAAACGCCTGCACAATCTGCATCCCCGTTATATGCTCCTGAACAAATGCGTTGAGTGCTGACACTGCATTTCTTACCCGCATAAAAGAGCGGTTTACGCTTTCTTTGAAGTAGTAGGTGGCAATAATTAATACAGGAAAAGGAATAAGACTTATGAGCGTAAGTTTCCAATCCATGTAAAACATGATGGCAAGGGTAAAAATAATTGACAGAAGATCCGATATAATGGGAATCAATCCGTCCGAGAAAATATCGTTGATACTTTCGATATCGTTAATAGTACGGGTAGTGAGGGTGCCAATAGGGGTTTTATCGAACTGGGTAAGGTTTAAACTCATCACCTTCTTATACACTGTAACCCGCATGTCTTTCACTACGCTTTGGCCCACCCACGATGTAAGAAAGGAAAAAATAAAACGGAAAGTGGTTTCTATAAAAAGAAAAACTACCTGGAAAATAGTAACTGCTATAATAAACCGGGTTGCATCTGAAACATTTGTTCCAAACATAAAAAACTTCAGCCAGCCCGGCATATGCAGTGGCTTACCGGTTGCCACGTCAACAGTAAGATTGATTAAATAAGGGCGGACAGGTGCAAATATGGCCAGCAGAATAGACAGTACAATGCTTATTATCAGCGACCTGTTATAAGGCTTTACAAATTGAAATACCCTGTTTAAAAGAGAAAAGTCTAAAATCTTTTTTTTAGCGGCATCAGACATAAGAATGCAAAAATATTATTATACTTTGCTCTGCATCGAATTGTACAATGATTTTTTATGGACCCGGCGATAGTGCTACTATTTAGCACCGTTGCGTCGCACTCTTGTACAGTTTGAGCAGTATTCAGCAAAGCATAGGATTATAAGACAGGCAGCAAATCGTTACGTATTGTAAAAAGTAAAAAGAGAGCCGCAGGCAGCTCTCTTTCCAGTTTATTTTATCGGGCTCTAACCCTCCATTACTTTATTATAAGTCATAATAAACAAAGCTCCCAGGTTTTTATAAGGCGGAACATAGTCTTCGAATAAAGGGTTGTCCTTTAGCCTCTTACCAAGGCTCCTCCACATTTCAGGCCAATTCAAATCTTTGCCTAACCGCAGTGTCTCAGTTATGTTTATGATCATTGGCTGATTCACCGTTCCACTGCCCACCTGTTTGCTCGCAATTATATGCGCATACGGACAGATACTTAATACCCGGTTTACATTTTGGTACCCACCACAGCTACCCAGCAAAATTACTTTTGAAGTAGGAAACAACTGGTCGATAGTTGACGATACATGATAGCTATGACCGCGATGAATGACGACAGTAGGACTAAGTTCCTTATCTCTTAAATAATCTATCAGGCTTGCCTGCGCCTTTTCATCCAGTCCCTGCTTTTCATCCAAAGGTCTGTTTGCATAAATGGTTATAGGAACTCCTTTGGTGGAACTTACCTCTATCCATTCCGGTTTACTTACAATCTTCCACCCCGGGATACTGTACGCATTTTTAAAGTAGTTAAACACAGTAAGCCCATCTTTGTCTCCATAAAAAAACTGCTGAATAATTATTCTTCCAGCATCATTTTTTAGAGAGCTGTTTTTTACAGTATAAATAGGCGGAATACCAAACTTTTCAGATATATCAATTTTACTGGTAGAATCGAGACTTGAAAATATTGTATTAAGCAAGTCATAAATAGCTAATCCTCTCCTATTAGCATCTTTTGTTTGTTTGTTCACGTTCGACTCCACTTCACCAAGAATAAGTTTTCTTAATTCGGGATCAGAAATACTGGCATAACTATCGGCTACATCCACTGCGTCCTCAAGGTTTCCTGTTCGTTCGAGACCGCCGGCGAAAGCCTTCATTAAAATCTCTGCATTATCTCTGTCCATTCTTTTTAAAAAGTCATTAAGTGTATTATAGTTTGCAGCCATCTTAATGAACTTTTTAAAATGGTCGAAATTTACACTTGTCAACAGGGAATCTGCTTTCGGATTTTTCATTCTTTGAAAAATACGGTCGTATACCTTCAGGTAACTACTGGTGTATATTTTCGTCTCGCCCATTACGCATAAGTAATACAACTCCTGTGGATTAAGAGGTTCTACCTTTTTCATCCTTATGTTGTCCGGCTCATCATGTAAACCATTAATTTCATTTATAAACTCATCAACTGCCTTTTGCTTAAGCATTAAAGTCAGAGCAGTCATCGCCATCGGGGTATCCCGCTTACGAAGCCTTTCAGCATAATCAATCTCAGTATTTACCAAAAGCCTGTAATATTTATAAATATCAGCCTTGTCTTTATCAATTTGCTCCATGGTAATTTTACCCCTGTACAAATTATCAAGAAAGGGAAAATACATTCTGCCCTCATTCATATTTGCAAGCCGTGCGATGGTTTTGACCAAAGGATCATCCATCTTTTTAATCCTTCTGCCTAACTCGGTATTAGATTGAGCATAAGTATAAATATTTTCCTGTTGGGTATAGGCAGCAATTTTTAAGAGACTATCCGCAAAACTTATATTCGGATTTTCCCTTAAGATAGACATTATCCTTTCAGGATTTT
>Ga0068627_1000186_pt1 | contig 12190 bp, 14 predicted proteins | sample InSIn1gowninarea_FD_77430 | JGI IMG/M metagenome (GOLD analysis project Ga0068627, IMG submission 77430) | Clean room microbial communities from NASA Spacecraft Assembly Facility at Jet Propulsion Laboratory, Pasadena, California, USA -... ... | reverse complement strand
CTTGTAAGTCCAACACTTGTTGCGAGATCAGTTTGATTTGTGTTGTGACATCTCTGTTTGGATCGGGAGGTGGAATGAACGTGTTTTGAGGTGTTTGAGGTGTTTGATGGGTGGGAACCCAAAAAAATATTGTCTCATCATCCTAGGGTTGTAAAAAGTGCTTGGAAGTGAAGAATACATTGCTTGGTCCTAAAAATATTTGAAAAACGAACATTCACAAGACCTCCAAATTTCAAACCCCTTTTAGGAAAAAAATAGCTTTGACGAATTTAAGCACTCTTGCTTTCCCTAGGGATCATATCCTTAGAGGTTTGTAAGTGCTTGGATTCTATCAACATTTATTTTCAATAAGGTTAAACATAGGAGACTTTTGCCCTATTTCCCTTGATTTCCACATAATGGACCTTGTGGGATGAAAAAGAAAGTGGGACATTAGACATACAGTTTGAAACATAAGCAAGCAAGTGTCTTTGGTAAAAATAATTCATTAAGCCAAGATAAAAGACAAATTGAACCTCATATGTGTTGTTCCAAATGATTTCTCGAAAGGTCAAGATTCCACGAAAGGTCAAGATTCCAAAACCAAGGTTCAAAAGGATAAGTCTAAAAGCCCATGAACAATGCCTTGAAATGCTCCTTGAAGTCAGAGAAAGACTAGTATACAAATTCTATAAAAAGGCTTCAAGGAATAATTCAACTTTGTACACGTTCTACTATCAACAAAATCCTGAACTTTTTGAAAGGTTTGCTTTCCTCACATAGGAAGTCTAGCATGTTCTTCAAAACTGAGGTTAAATGTAAAAAGGATTCATGTCTAGGTCAAGGTCTAAGATCAAAGTTGTCATCCTCATCCATCTCTCCATCAATCAAATCTCATTCCAACAAACTTTTTGTGAACTTTAGAAAAATCACTCATGCTAAACTTAAAAGGCTAAACCAACATCACCCTATCTTGGCTTAACACACCTCACCAAAATAGTCAAAACTCTTGGATGAATTTACCTCTAGGATAACGTAACTTCCTAAGGTCTACTAGTTCACAATCACATTGGATTAATACACTTAGCCAATTCATCTTGTTGGGAAAGTTCTCCTAGGATAACACAACTTCGTAGGGACTGCAACTTCACTACAACCTTGTTTGACTTAATACATCTAGAAAAACCATCACAATCAATCTAATTCCTGAACAGTTTAGCATAACCCTTCAAACGTTCTTCAAAAGGTTTCACTCACTCGCTTCATCCATTTATCCCATCATCATTACCACCCTCTTTGATCTTTGAATTCCCTAGTTCTTCTCTTTTTGAGCCCAAAAGGTTAGGATCAAACAATCCCTATTTTTTATGGTTCAAACAAGATCACAATACAAGAACATGGAAAATATCAGTGAAATATCAACTTCCTTTGACATGAATCAGGTAACCTCCAAAATAAACCTTGCGGGATCAAGCAATCCCCCAAGTAACGCTTCTTTACCATCACAAAATACTAAAGAGGAGAGCTACAAAGAGGAAATCACAAACGAAGACATGGGGATGACACAATTTGAAATGATAAAAATGGTTCAAAATCCAGAGAACCATAAAATTATCAGTGCCATGTTCAAATACTTAAGCACGCTAGCGGAAGGAGGGGTCCAGTTCCCTTCCGACCTTGATGCAAACACTATTACAAGCATGCATCTTACAAATGCATCCCCAATGTCAAATGTCAATCAAGAAATGCCTCACACCACCTTGGCCATCACACCAACCTCGCCGAATGTAAACAAGTGGAGTGCCATGTTTCGAGAGTTGCAAAAGCTTCACCTTGTGACCAACAAAGAGGTGGCTGTCAACACCACGCTAGATAATTCTATCCCAGTAAAACCATCACACCTATACATCCCACTCACCTTTCATAATCCCACTGACTCATCTTCATTCCATGCTACACCAACATGTCAATCAAACATACAAACTTCTCTACCACAAGGAGAAGGTGGTATTTTTGGAACAACCGGAGTTGGTGATCCTTTTTCTTTTCGGGGTAGCATACCATCTCTTCCCCCATTTCCATTCACAACCACATAACCTCTCAGATTGGGTTTTCCTCCCCAAACCATTGATAGTTTCTCAGATCTAGGCAATGTGAACATCACATTAAATTCCATCTTTTTGCTCGTGACATCACAACAAAAAATCGTGACCATTCAAACCACCACGACAAATACATCAATCAGTCCTCAAATATACCAAAGCATACCTTCTCAAGGACCGAGCATCTCAACCACCCCTCCAACAACCCAAATCCCAACCACCACCATAACCCTCTCACCTGTCACAACGGTTGGCACCATTCCCGTTCCACCACCAATTCCACCAAAAGCCAATGTGGAAAATTTATTTACCACTCTAATCCAAACCATTCAAAAGGCCAACCAACAAAGGGTACTCAAACAAAAGAAGAAAGCTCAAGCACAAGCCCAATCTCAAGCCCAAGCTCAAGTTCAAGCTCAAGCCCAAGCTCAAGCCCAAGTACAAGCACAAACTCAAGCACAAGCACAAGCAAAAGCACAAGCACAATCACAAGCACAAGCACAAGCTCAAGCTCAAGCCCAAGCTGAAGCACAAGTTCAAGCTCAAGATCAAACTAAAGCTCAAGCGCAACCGCAAGATCAAGCCCAAGCTCAATCCCAAATGCAAGCTCAAGCACAAGCCCAACAATAGGTACAAGCTCAATACCAAGCACAACTGCAAGAAATCCATCTGCAAGCATACCAACAAGCCCTGCAAGACTTTCAGGCACAACAACAAGCCAAACAACAAGCTTTGTTGGCACAATAGCAGCTCGACCAACAACAAGCTTTGTTGGTGTAACAACAGCTAGACCAACAAAAAACTTTGTTAGCGCAACAACAGGCTTGATGGGAACAACAACAGATGGACCAACAACAAGCATAGTTGGAACAATAGCAGCAAGATCAAGAACAAGTGTTGTTGACACAAATGCAAGCATACCAATAGGCCTTGAATGCACAACATAACTTGTAGTAAATGGCCACTAGTACTCCTCCCACCCATCAAACACCTCAAACACCTCAAAACACGTTCATTCCACCTCCCGATCCAAACAGAGATGTCACAACACAAATCAAACTGATCTCGCAACAAGTGTTGGACTTACAAGCATGAAAAACAACAAGAACACTGGGCGACTTGTGCTCTTATCCTTTTGACATAAGTCTCACCATGGTACCATTCCCAAAAGGATTTGAGATCCCCAAATTTGACAACTATAATGGAACAGGTAACCCTGAAAACCATGTCACGAAATTTCTGGTGCATTGCATGGAGGTTGCATACGATGACATGTATCTAATGTGACTATTCCCCTGAAGTTTGACTGGTCCAACCATGGAATGGTTTTCTCGCCTACCCACAGGCATTAAAACATTCAAGGAAATCATGGAAGCTTTCCATAAGAATTATAATTTCAACATGGGTACAGATGTTAGTTTGGAAGAACTATCAACACTCAAACAAAGAAAAGGAGATCTATTTGCATTCTTCTTGCAAAGATGGTGATCCAAGGCCAATCAAAGCAAGTGGACCATGCTAGAAGAACAACAAGTTTGCACCATCATATCCAATCTAGATAAAAACTTGGCATTCTACTTGAAAATGCAATCCATCACATCATACAATCAACTGATCCCAAAGGCGCTCAACATCGAAAGAGCCCTTACTGCACGAGGAGGCGCATCAACATTCACTCCACCACAAGATAACTGCTCATCCAACAACTATAATGATAAACGTTGAACATGGTCGAGGAACAAAATATCACAAATGATGACATGGTCGATGCTAAAGTGGTCATCACTGCCCCTAAGGAGAACATCCAAAACCATCATCAATGGAAAAATCATGATCGCAACAATGTGCAGACTAATGCAATAGTGGCATAACAACCATTTCCCACCAATTAAATCAACAACTTGGGTAATCAAGGAGGACCACCTCCCTGAGGCAAATATCCCCCCAAGCGGAATTTCATGGCCCTTGGGGAGTCTATCGAGTCTATAATGAAGAAGTTGGTCAAGGAAAACCTAATCAAAGTCTCTAATTCCGAGCAATACGCGAAACCCATGACCGAACCACCATAGTATAATGAGAACCTCCTTTGTGAATTTCACAAAGTCAAGGGCCATACTACCACCAACTGCATGAGACTAAAGAACATCATGCAAGATCTCATCAAGGATAATATTATCAATATCGATCAGCCAACCAAAAACCAAGATCTGAAAATATACGAAAATCCGATGTCGAACCACAATCAAGGAAACAATCAAGGGAACAATAAAGGCAAGCAAAAATATGCTAGTGCTAATCTAGTGTATGAGGAAATAGCTGGATGTGTCGATGAAATGGTTACAGTCATAAATTTCAAAGGATTCAACGACGACTGTGGAGTCACCACACATGGTAGAAATGTCACCATTGAAGGGGCACTAGCTAAGACCCCCATTTCTAACACAAAATCCATCCCCTATGACTATAATGTCATTGACGAGCTGAAAAGAACCCTAGCCCAAATCTCTATCATGGAACTATTGAAAATTTCCGCCGCCCATGGGAAGATCTTTGATGAAGCATTAGTTGCATCCACCATCTCCACCACCCTTGACACAGAGCAGTTTAGCTATGGTTGGTAACATCGTTACCCCAAATCTCCTTACATTATCTAACCAAGATTTCCCCCCGCATCCATCTCATAACCGCGCACTTCACCTTCAAGTGTTAGTCCATAAAAAGAAAGTTAAAAGAGTCTTGGTAGATGGAGGTGCAAGCCTTAATATTTTCTCTCTTAAACTTATAAAGAAATTGGGATTCACCGAGGATTCCATTAACAAGAATAAGAGCATCACAATAAGAGCGTATGATGATCAAGAAAGAGTGTCTCAAGGCACTATCAAAATCCCCATCCAAGTGGGACTAGCAACTGTGGAAACCACTTGTTAGGTCCTCGAACTCGACCTACCATATAACATTCTCCTTGGACATCCATCGATCCACGGAATGAAGGCGGTGTCCTCGACATATTACCAATGTATCAAGTTCTCACATTAAAATGAGGAGGTCACTATATATGGGGATGCCAAACCTTTGGCCTACTACAAAAAATTGGAAGCCAAGTTTTATAAAATCCCCCAAGTACCGAAAAATGACGAAGGCCCATCCACTTCATACATTGACCTAGCCAACCTTGCTTTCACTTATGCAATAGAGACACCTGCCATCCTTGACATATCCAACATCAAGAACATGATCCAAGACAATAGATGCGATGACTACATAATGAAAAGGAATGCATTTTTTGTAGGAGAGTTACCACAATCTCCTAGGTCACATGGACAACCTCAATCAACCGAAACACCCATCTGCACCCTTAGGGAAGATCCTTGTAGATTTCGCCACTAGGGAGATCTAAGTCAGGAAAGTGTTGAAAAAGAAGATATGGCAAGCTCAATATACCATGATGCAAAACCCACACCCACCTTACCAATGGAGGAAACCAATAGAGGGCTACAAATGATGCTTGGTATGGGCTATAACAGAAACCAAAGCCTTGGAAGGAACAGTGATGGACACCTAGAGCCCATCATTGCAGAAAGAAGAATGCAAAAACTTGGCCTCGACTGTACTCCTCTAAGTATAACCATGCATGGTAGAGGTGCTCCTAGTAGGGTAGTTAGGTCCTCTCCTCAAATATCAACAACTACCTTTAGAGCCCCAGTATGCCTAGGTGTCCCAGTTGACAACGTCACCTTTGACGTCACTGATGTTTGTGCCAGTAGTGACGATGATGATACCATAGTAGGCCTTCCTAGGCTCTTTGAGGATTCCATCCTGCTAATGATTAGTGCCTCCCCAGCTGAGTCAAACCAACAAACCCGCTAAATTACTTTGATATACCCTCAACTCATTGATCATGACCAACGAGGACCGCCAATTCTAGACTCATTCGAAAATGATGAGGCACTCTTAGAATTCATGGGACTAAGGGATATAGTTCCATGTAGGGATCATAAGATAGGCTTCAACATCACATTAGACACCTAGGCATATTATGGGGAGATGATTGAGTCCTTTAGTAGCAAAAGAAAAATATCGAGAATAAGCTCGGGGTTATTGAGTGAAAACCACACTGTGGCGCTCTTTAACCACAAAATAGTAAAAATAAAGGATGCATCCAATGGTGAAAACCTCTTTGAGGAGCTAGAGGATGAAGGATTCAATCTCTGCCCTACTGCTCTACATCAAGAAAATTGAGCAGTCCTGGCAGAGCAGTGCAATCCTGTCAACCTGGGAACAAAGACAGAACTGCAAATCATTTTCTATGCTGAGTCTCTCCTAATAGAGGAACAAGAATTGCTAGCAGCATTCCTCAAAGAGAGGAAGGTAAAATTTGCATGGACCTATGCTAACATGCCAGGTCTAGATCCTGAGGCGGTGGTTCATCATTTGGTTGTTTACCCTGGAGCGAAACCAGGTAGAAAAAAGTTAAGGAAAATGTACCCGCAAATAGCCTTGCTAGTAAAGATTGAGTTACAGAAGCTCCTGGATGTTGGCTTCATACACCTGATTGACTGACCAGAATGGGTATCTAACCTTGTACCAGTCTCAAAACCAAATGGGGGCATCTGCATCTACATAGACTTCAAAGACCTTAACAAAGAATGTCCTAAGGATTATTTTCCACTACCCAACATTGACATGATACTGGATATGACGGTTGGACATGAGATGCTGTCCCTAATGGATCGCTTCTCGGGATATAATCAGATAATGATCGCACAAGAGGACCAGCATAAGATAGCCTTTACATGTCCTTGGGGCACCTATTGCTAGAATGTGATGCCATTTGGGCTAAAGAATGTAGGAGCTACATACCAAAGAGCCATGACATTGATCTTCCATGACATGATTCACAAAACTATCGAAGATTATGTGGATGACATATTGGCTAAATCAAGAAAGAGACAAGATCACATAGCGACTCTAAGTGCAATTTTTGATAGGTTGGAAAAATACAAGGTCAGATTCAACCCAAAGAAATGTGTCTTTGGGGTATAATTAGGAAAGTTGTTGGGGTACATAGTTTCAATGAGAGGGATAGAAGTGGATCCCACAAAGGTAAAAGCAATCCTTGATATGGGAGCACCAAGAATGCTAAAGCAACTTAGAGGATTACAAGGTAGACTCCAATCCATCCGAAGATTCATAGCACAACTGACAAATAAGCATATTGCCTATTCACACCTACTCCACAAGGGAGTAGCATTAAGGTGGGATGAAAAGTGAGAACAAGCATTCAAAAAGATCAAGGAATACCTACTTACACCACCTGTGTTGATGCCACGGATCGTAGAGAAACCATTGATTCTATACATCTCAGCAACAACAAGTGCCCTTGGTGCCCTTTTAGCCCAACATGATGAAAAGGGAACCAAGCAGGCAATTTACTATATTAGCAGAACAATGATGGAGCATGAGCTCAACTACACATCAATAGAAAAAGCTTTTCTGGTAGTGGTGTTTGCAGCCCATAACTTCAGACACTACATGCTAGCTCATCAAATTAAGCTAATTGCTAAGATATACCCCCTTAAGTATCTATTTTCAAAAGCAATGCTTACAGGCAGAATGGCTAAATGGGTTATGATACTATCTGAGCATGATATTGAGTATGTAGAGAGAAAAGTGATCAAAGGAAAAGTAATCACGGATTAGCTACTAGAGGCTCCAATATATGTAGACAACCCACTCATATCAGAGTTTACAGATGAGTCCCTTTTCAATCTCGGTGCAGCCAACCACTGGAAACTATACTTTGATGGCTCCCACACACAACATGGTAGGAGCTGACATGTTCTTCATCACCCCACTAGGGGATTGCATACCAATATCCTACAAATTGGCATTTCCCTATACAAACAACATTGCAAAATATGAGGCTTTAACCATAGGTCTCAAAATTATGGCACAATGGTGAATCATGGCATTAAAGGTCTATGGGGATTCACAGCTTATCATTAACCAAGTCAATGGTGAATACCAAACTAAAGATGATAAGCTCACACCATATAAAAAGGTAGTAGAAAGCCTCAAAGAATAATTTATCGATATCACTTTTGAACAAATACTAAGGTAAAACAACAGAGCAACTGATGCAATGGCAATGATCAGATCCTTGCTGGATATCCCTTGCAATGTCTCGAAACATGAATTCCTCATAGAACAGCTTCTCATACCCACTTTCGAGGTACCAAAGTTAGAATATGCGTGCGATCTCGTTGGTCCCAATGATCTTTGGTACCATGAAATTTACACCTACCTAAGATTAGGAATCCTCCCAACCGACATTACCCCAAACCTTAAGCAAACCTTTCTCAAAAGGTCCTTACGATTTGTCATCCTAGGAGAAACTCTCTTTTGTAGAAGCATCGATGGAACCTTATTACATTGTTTAAAACCTGAGGAGGCCTCGACTGCTTTGACTGAGGTACACAATGGCACTTGTGGTTCACACTTGAGTGGTATGACCTTGGCTAAGAAGTCACTAAGAACTAGGTACTACTGACCGACAATGGAGAGAGAGGCACATGAGTTTGTCAGAAGGTGTCTATAGTGCCAATAGTATGGAGACCTCATTCATGCACCACCTCAAGAGTTGCATCCTATTGTTACACCTTGGCCCTTTTCCTAGTGGGGGCTCGATCTCATAGTTAAAATCTCACCCACCTCATCCAATGGCCATAAGTTCATTATCATCGCCACTGAATATTTCACAAAGTGGGTCAAAACAATCCCCATGACCTACAACACTAGAAAACAGATATCCAAGTTCATCCTGAACTGCCTCATCTATCGATACGGTGTTCTCCAATCTATCATCTTAGATAATGGGACACCCTTCAAGAATCAGGATGTCTATGATTAATGTGACAAATTTAAAATCCAACACCACTTTTCCACCCCATATTATCCACAAGGCAATGGCCAAACAAAAGCTACCAACAAAACCATTCTGAAGATCCTTAAGAAAATAGTCAATGACTTTGGTCGTGACTAGCATCTGCAGTTAAATCCCACCTTATGGGCCTATTGCACCAACATCCACATGCCAATAGGTGCCATCCCATTTTCCCTGGTCTACGGATCAGAAGCTATACTCCCAATTGAGATCGAGCTCCCGTCCCTGAGAATATCTTTGCAAAACCTCATCATAGATGAGGAATACAGGGTTACATGACTAAATGAGCTGGAGTTATTGGATGAACAATACATGGATGCCATAAATCATCTATAGGTATACCAGGATCTCCTAAAATGGAGTTACAACAAGAAGATCAGGCAACACACCTTCCAAGTCGGTGACCTTGTGCTAAAAGAGAATCAAAAGAATATACCAAACCCGGATAGCAAAAGAAAATTTGAACCCAACTAGCTAGGACCTTTCATCATCACCACAAGCTATAAATAGGGGGCATATCAGTTGTGAACACCAGAAGGAAAGCCTCTGTAGGAGCCTATGAATAGCTCTCACCTAAAAATGTTTTATGCCTAAGAACTTGCAAGGTATAGAAAACCAGAAAATACAAAACCAATCGGACAAAGTCCTAAAAAAATGGTTACCTTGATGAAAACTTGGCAAACAAGCATCTTGGGGACAGCAAAAAAATAAAAAAATGCAAAAATCCAAAAAATTCAGAAAAGGGATTGAAAATAGTAAAGAAAAAATCGTCCTCTAGTGAAAACCACTTCGGTGGCGCTTTGGACAAGTAACTTGGTGAAAACTTGGAAAATAGGTGCCAAGTGTAAATAAAAAACTCCCCATCCACTAGGATCTGCACAACTCACTTTCCCATTCCATCACATTTCAATAATCATCCATCCACCCATCTGCTCACATCCATACCATAGCCTGAGCTGATGCCCATATCATATTCCACCATAACACTACTTGGCATATTCCTAAGGTCAGTTTGTCTTGCCTATTTGAAGTATTCTATCGCTTAACCCTGGGGGCATGTCCTTGAAACTGGAACTAGACCGGATTTATGTATATTTTTGTGCTCTTCTCAAATCAACAGAAAACCAAAACATCCAAATCATCAAAAATCCAAAAACATGTCAAAATATCATAAAATCTTCAAAAATTCATCATTAAGTCTTGTCAGTATTTCACCTTGGTTGAACTACGTCGTCTCTAAACTTGAACATAGGCAAGGTTGATCTTTGATCATCCCCCGAGATAGTAAGGTCAGTCCTTTAGGCGTCTGTCACATTGATAATCTATTTGCCCATCTAGTCTCCATCTTAGGTCAGTCCTTTAGGCAATAAAAGGGAAAACCATTTGTTCATCTTATCATCGAGTCATTTTGTCACCAGTCGAGCTACATGGTCTCTACATGTATAATGTAGGCAAGGCTAATCTATGGATCAGCTCCTGAGACCCCTAGGGTAGGTCTTTAAGTTAGTCTCTTTGTCATAAATCTCGAAAATACCAAAAACAACCTCAAAATATCTGAAAACCCGAAATGGTGCATCCATTTCATCTCACTTTCAACCACAATTATCATCACTCATAATAAATCAATTGTTGCCTTCACCCTTTAGTGAGTTAGTCAAAAGAAAGTCTAGCAGGTTCCAAAAGTGAACACCTAATCATCAGAGTCTTGGAAGTCTAGATCAGTAAGCAAGCAAGTTGGTCAACTTGGAATATCAATAGCTTGTCATCCAAATCAGTCCCATCAAAACCCTAATCACAACATTTCCTAGGATGAAGCTTTCCTACAATGGACATAAGCATTAGGTACCCCTCAGTAGTTTTGTCTTGGCTAGCAGTATGAAGAACATTAGCTTGTTTCGTTTGCTTTATTTGGTCTTTTATTGACTTATCTTATTTAGCGCTCATTCCAAGGACCTCTCGATGATGCCTAGACAAAATAGGTTTAGAGAGAAAGGAATGGGACAAAGATCATTATATTTTTATCTATTGTGCTTGTGGGATACACTTGTAAAATAACTTAGTCATATGCGCTTTGTTTAGTATATGGGGATGATGTTTTAGATATCTTGTTGACCACATAGGAAAGATTTATTTTTTGTGTTTTGGCCCAAGATGTTTAGAATGTTTGAACCATATCCTAAATGAAGTACGTATGCTAAGTGTGAACAAGAATACTCTTATATGATTTTCAAGTCAAATTCCGTCACACTAGGTACGATGCCATCATGGTCCTTTATACCTTGATACATCGTACCTATGTGTGTTATCAAACATAACGTAATTGACCCTTTGAAAATCCCAACTCCTAGCAATGCAAATCACCATCATCCTAACTAACTCTTTGATTCTAAACTCTTCTATCTTCCTTCCATACTAATATGGTATCATGGTAGTAATCAAAACATCGCCAATGCATACACCCTGCATCCACATGATCATTAGCATAAAAAACACATTGCATCATATCATTATCTTAAGTTATGAGGAATAATATAAATTTTTTATTCTAAGCATCTTAAGAAAGCATTGCATCATACATAATCAATTGCATCCATTACCATTTGCATATCATTATACCATCATACATTACATCCATAAGATCATCATTAAATACATGAAAAAGGCACAAAAATAAATGCATCCATTACAAACATACATCATATTACATAAACATACAAAATAGGAACATCTCATAGCATTATAATAAAACTACATATCATACATTTGCACCATACATATCATAAAAAGGCGAACCATCTCATGGGTGCTACCACAATAATGGCTTACACTTTTTGGGACATCCTGATTTTTGCTGAAATCACATGTTTTTAGAAAATTTAATGATTTAAGCCTTAAAAAGGTTTCATTTTAAGGTTTTTAATTCAAGAGGGTTTGATCAAACCCACTTATATCAAACCCCCTTGGATAGAAAGCCGCTAGTTTTAAACCATACCTATAATGGAGTCTCCTCTACACCTATCAAAATGCTAATAAAAAATCACTTTTGATTTACCTTTTAGGGGATCAAATTAATTTATTTAAAATTATATTTTTGTAAACATGTAGTCCTTATTATAAGCTTCCCAAAAAGTATAATTTTAAATAAATTTATTTTTATTATTATTAT
>Ga0068627_1000185_pt1 | contig 12220 bp, 8 predicted proteins | sample InSIn1gowninarea_FD_77430 | JGI IMG/M metagenome (GOLD analysis project Ga0068627, IMG submission 77430) | Clean room microbial communities from NASA Spacecraft Assembly Facility at Jet Propulsion Laboratory, Pasadena, California, USA -... ... | reverse complement strand
GTTCATGCATCTTCTTTGTCTCGCTTTAGTGGTCACACCCTTGCTACCAACAGGGACATCTTACTTGCCTCTATCCGAAGTCGCGGTCAAGGAATTACTGTACGACCCATTACAGGGACTCCTACACCAAATGGTCTGAGGTCTAATTGGGACTTCTTACCAGGGAGATCCACTGACATGTTGGTGGGCCCAGCACCATCAATAGAACCTCATGCAATCACTAGGTGCTAAGGATGCCATTAATGAAGCAAACCCTAGGTGCTAAGGTTACTCTTACATTATGAATATGTCAAGCCACTAATGAAGAAGGCCAGTTTAAGATTCCCATGATGCTCTAAAACATGAAGATTGATGTTCATAGCGATCTAGTCTTTGAGTGTCAATTATGTGTCCAATATACAAGCCCTAGAACTATCCATGTGGGAATATGATATCCTTGCTCTTGATGAAGAGGCCCTAAAACCATGATGACGTCCTTACTCATGTGAAGAAGCCTTAACCTGAACATTTAATAAGTTGATGACTTAGATGACCATACATAATGACATGGTTGGAGACCACATGATGATATGGAGGACCATATGATGACATAGTTGAAGACATGACACTGGAGATCATATATGACACACTTGTATAATGGTTGGAGACCTTACTTAAAGCCCTAATGACCTCATTCTGTCCCAAATACCTTATACATAGAAAAATTCAAGAACAGTCACAAAGAAAAATACTTTTTCTCACCTTGTAGGAATCCTATCAACTTGGCTCCTTCACCATCTTGAAGATGATTCTTTCATGTTTCCAATGATCCCTCACTCATCCCCTAACTCCCAACAGTTTGTGATAAACTAAAATTTCAAGTTCAAAGAGCCTATTTTTTAAGCTAACTGACCTACACTTACACACCTATGTTGGCCTCCCGCTAGAAATATGTGTCCCTTCATCTCATTGTAAAATCCATATAAATAAAGGCTCAGACTCCGATTTCAAGACAAGGAACTTGGTCATGGATTACATATAGACAAAAATAGTGAACACTACAACATCAAGAATAGGAGAATTAGAGGCCGTGAAGAATTTTTTTGGACCTGTGACACATTAAGAGTTCAGACTTGTAGAAAACTTGAACCTATGATATATTGAGAGCTCAGACCTATAGTGATTATCAACAAGCTCAGAAAAGTTTTTTTGGTTTAAATAGACCCATACATTCTTCACTTATGAACTTAGACCTATGGGGGAAGGGCTAATCAACTCAGGAACTTAGACTTTATCAACATACTTCACCATAAAAAGTTAGTCCTCATCATCTCTGGCTCAGACCTATAGTAACATCTAGAAGACTCAAGCCAGTGCCTTTATATCTCAAATTATGGATTTGGTGGCTTAGTCTTGTTGGAGAGCTCGGTGTTAGACAATGAATAGAATTTGGATTAGCCATCCATTTGTAGAAGCTTGGTGTTTGGAGACCTTGAAGATCAATTAATCTCATAACAGTTTTTCCATCTTGGATTAAGGGAAGAAATTCAACTATAGGAGTTCAGAGTATAGAAAAGACCTGGCCTAAGGTTCACATAGTAAGAATAGGGATCTAGTGAACTATTGGACAAGTGAAGTAATCCTTGCAAACCTTTTCATATTTGAACTATCTTGGAGCATCCTTTAAGCAACAATATTTAAGACATTGAGATAGCTCAGATCACAGTTTAAATGTTAATTTTGGGTATGTTTTATGTTAGAACAATTTATTTCAATTCTCAATATATTTTCCAGATTAGCAATCACATCAGCATTAAAGTAAACTACAGATAGAAAATAAATATAAATTGCAGAAGACAAGCCAAGACAAGAGGACACAAGATGTGGCACTAGCCAGGGAAAAAGCCCAATGTGGGGAATCCTTGATTAATTCTTCTTATATGTTATTCAATAGTTCAGCAGTGAGAGAGAGATAGTACATTTACAACAAAGGTCAACACTTTCACTTATCTAGATGAGAGCATAGATCATCTCCTAGGATGATGATACATGAGATCAGTTGAAGACATGCTACTTCAACTGATTCTCCAAGGTGACTCCATCACTTATCATAGTGCTACATCTCGTCATCATATTGCACCTCATCGTGTTGCACCATGCTACAGCCATCATCACAATGCTAGACCTCAAGATGTTGCTGCCCAAGTGTTTATCATTGTTGTACATAGTGCCATTGCTGCACCATGCTTATTGCTGTCCCAATGTACTTGCTGCTATCCATGCTTTAACATGTTTTTGTTGTCCATGATTTAACATGTTGATGACGTCCATGATTCTTCATGCTTGCAGCTTTCCCATGTTGTAGTTGTCCATGCATCACCAAGCTTGCAGTTGTCCCACTTGCAGTTTTCCCATGTATAAGCTTGCTGATCTGATGAGGGTACTTAAGGTAGACCTAAACTTCCTTCATAATCTCCAAATAGTCCAAAAGAGTAGCTCTAAGAAACCCTTGCTATGATTCTATGGCCTATGGCCTAGCACATAGCAACTTTGAAGTAAATGTCCTCAAAACAGTTACATAAACATCATTAATGCAACAACACTAAGGAGCAGACTTCAACACTTTCCTTCACTGTATAACTGTGGCTTATCAAACAATCCTTAAGGCATACAATAAACAAATTATTTTATCACAAAAAACATGTTGTCCTTATAGGCCTATTCATGTAGTGATAAGACCCCTTCTTGCTTTTGTCAAGAGTCTCTCCATGACTGCTTCTAAGGGTTTTGTTTTACTGAAGTTTAAGGCCTCCCTTTTAACTACGTCTAAGATCTCTTGACTGTGGATTAAGGATTATATAAATAAAATCTAGGCTAGTGGATAAGGTAGTGGATTAAGGCCTTCTGTAGCTGTAGATTAGGGCCTTCATTTAGGGCCTATATTAGCTATGTATAGAACCTCCTGTTAGCTGTGTATTAGGGCCCAGTTGTTGCAGAATAGGATCACTATTTAGCTGTGAATAAGGGATAAACAAACTGTGGATTAGGGCACCTTAGGACAACGTATAAGGGCCTCTTTAACAATGAATTAGGGCCACCCTTAACTGTAGATAGAGCTCCCTCCTTGACTGTATTGAGACCTCTCTTTTGACTGTGCCTTGAACTCATATAAAACAATAGTTAGGGCATCCCCCTTTAGGTCAGCGTTTATACTTCTTCTCTCCTCCATGATGGTGTTAAGGTGTCTCTTAGAATGCAAATTAGGGCATGGCATATTCCCTTTCACTGCGTTTAGATGTTCCTCCTTTAATTTCGGCTAGACTGCTACTAGGGGATCCTCCTTATTGCGGCTAGGGCATCATAAGACTTAGGCCAATGTATACTCTTAGGATATCTCCTCCCACCAAAACCCAAAGACAAGTGGAGAGGAAGAGATCACAAGAAGAGTGTGTGTGTGTGTACAAATGACTTGAAGACATCCTCCTTTTATGGTAAAACGTGGAGCACAAGAGGGGGCAGATTAGTTGCGGGCTGACCTTGACGAATTGTCCCTTAACACAAATAAAATCACATCTCCATAATAATTATTAGAATCAAATGATCTTTAGATCAATCCTACACCTCTCGACAAGTGGAGTCCAAGAAAAATATCAGTTTCCATTAATAAGATAACCCACATGGAGTTTGGCCTTAGTTTCCAATTTTAACACTCCCTCTCAACTATGGAGAACTCCATTCGTTGATCCATATGTCCCACTATCCCATATATTTCATCTACTCTTCTCTGCTGAACCATGAGGAAGAATAATTGATCGAGAATGTATCATACCATTCTCTACTGACTCGAAGTCAGTTTCATCTGAAGAAAGTGTGTCATATCACTCTTACTGACCTGAAGTCAGGTTTATTGATCCCAGATAAATATCACAAGAGAGTGTCTCAAACCACTTACACTGATCCTAGATCAATGGAGGTCATCCTAGCATAGGGAGTACGATAGATACAATTATGCATCCATTGATAGTACTACTATGGTCCCTAACCCCATTTCCCTGTTCATTGATTAGATGAGAGGTACTTCCCATGAGTCCCAAACTGCATGGGTAGGATGCCTCAACAGGAGAACTAATCATCCTATCCATAGGAGAATGAATCATCCTATCCCACAATCACCACGTGAGAACTAATAATCCCAACCCATAGGAGAACTAATCATCTTGTTCCATAGGAGAACTAATTATCTTGTCCCAAAATCGCCTCGGGGTATCACAGGGGAAGGTTGAGATATTCACCCTATACACAGCGCACCATTAGGGGAGGGTGAGTCACCCTATGGTCGTGTGTTGCTCCAGTAAGTACCCCAAGCCCCCTAGAGCTCCTAGAGCTCAATGCATACAATGCACATGACTCTTATACAAAGGTCTCTCAACGACTCCAAGTCGCTCAGGAAAGTCACAGATTTGACCTTTCCTCGGGGCTTTGACAAAATGTCTGCGACATGTACATTAGTCTCAATGCACTGGTGCCTCCTTGCTCATAAACTTAGCATATCCCACATAAGGTAGTATCTGATGTCTATCTACTACAGGAATCATCGAATACGAGATTCCTCAACAATAGAACCCCCCCAGCTGTGACAGAGAATCATAGTGTTATTCATCATGTGTATAACTAAAAACAACTCACTGAAGAGCTTCCACAACCGGGTGGCTTCACATGAGATCATACTCGTAACTATGTGTTCAATCTCACTGGTGCTCAAGGCAACCGTCTTCTGCTTCTTGCTCATCTAGGATATCGAAGGAGAACCCAAAGAGAACCAACACTCAAAAGTTCTCTTGCGATCCTCCACACAGCCTGCCTAGTCAGCATTTGAATAATCATGCAACTTCACATTTCCAGTAGTGTATCTCAATCCATGACATATTGTGCCCCAGATATATCTCAGAAGATTCTTGACATCAATCCAGTGAGGCTCAACCATATATGAGCTCATCATGCTAACTGTAAAACATATGTCCGGACATAAGTTCACCAAGAACATCAATGCGAATGAGTTTATGAAACTTAGAGGCATTTCCCAAATCTGGTCCGACACTACTACCACATAAATTTTGAAAGTTAAGCTCCATCGAGGTAGTCATGGGCTTGTAGTTTACGATTCCAAATCTGGAATCCAACTCTCTCTTACTTCTCCAAATGAGAGGGTCTGCACCTGTCACAAAGAGGTCGTCCTCAGAAGGTGCCGGTATGAGAGGTCTATCATTCACAACCTTCAAGAAAAGGTTTGGATTGGCTTCACTCCTAGTGAATTTCAACTTCATCATACAAGTGTCAATCCTCTCATACTATGTCCGAGGTGTTTTTCTTCAAGCCATAGAAGGATTTCTTCCACCTGTATACATGGGACTCCCGATCATGAATCTCAAACTCCTCGGGTTGTTCCAAACTTGTGGTCTTGTTACATGAGGGGAATGGTACCCTTGTAATATTTTCCTTCGGGACATCTTAGACATATACCTTCATGCTTTTCTTGAATTCAAGCATCCCTATCACCATCTGAATCACATCGGGTAGGGCCCCATAATAAGTAGACCTCTAGATTTATAGATAATATATGTCAATTGACATGATCCCCAATGGACCATCCTGCAACTTGATACAAATTGCCAACCCTGAACCGATGAGAGAAGGAATCTTTGAAAATTCTATTTTCAAACACATACCTTTCCATCGATAAATGCTACCCTGAAACCTTTCCATTTCCAAAATTGACACCAGGTTCTTCTTGTGACCAGGTACATAAAAGAGATTTTGTAAATGAATTGAATTACCCTCATTTAATTGAGGGGTAACATTCCCTACACTCTTTCCAGGATAGGTGGCATTGACTCCAAGTGTAATCCCATGATTGTTTCCATCTCTACCAAATTAGAGAGAGCACCCTTCTATCCATTGAAGTGCTTTGAAGCACTACAATCAATAAGCCAGATTCCCAAAGAATCTGAAGTAGAGGGCCAATACAAGATAACGTTTCTTTATCTTATCAGAGACAACATTTTATTCTTCATACCTAGGGTTCCTTGCTTTCTCTAAGGAGTCGGCCATTTCCTTGATGACTTGCATTACCTGTCATTCCTTTGATCATTGAAGATGTCCTTGGAATGATTGTTATCATCATCAAGTGATGTTTTCCTACCATTCAGACACTCCCTCGCATAACAGCCAAACTCATTGCAAACAAGGCATCTATCTTTATTTTCACCCTTAGATCCAGACTTCCCATTGAAGTGATCTTTAGGCCACCAGAAGTGTTCACTGCACCATTCTGATAATGTTCTCTGCTTTGACTTCACCCTTGGTGAATTTGAAGAGGGATGAGTAATCCATTGATCCTTTTGTCTTTTCCCAACTATCTTTGGTGATTTCTCTTTCACTCTTGCTTGGGCTTTGTCTTCACCGCACCTCTGATACCATGTTAATTTTGGGTATGTTTTATGCTGAAGCAATTTATTTTAATTCTCAATATCTTTTCTATATTACCAATCACATCAGCATTAAAGTAAACTGTAGATAGAACATAAACATAAATCACAGAAGACAAGCCAAGACAAGAGGACACAAGATGTGGCGCTAGCCAGGGACAAACCCCAATATGGGGAAACCCTTGATCAATTCTTCTTATATGTTCTTCAATAGTTTAGCAGAGAGAGAGAGAGAGATAGTACATTTACAACAAAAGTCAACACTTTGACTTATCTATATGAGAGCATAGATCATCTCCTAGGATGATGATACATGAGATCAGTTGAAGACATGCTACTTCAACTGATTCTCCAAGGTGACTCTGTCACCTATCATAGTGCTACATCTCGTCATCATGCTGCACCTTGCTGTGCTACATCATGCTGCAGCTATCATCACAATGATGGAACTCATGCTATTGTTGTCCCAGTGTCTATCACTGTTGTACATAGTGCCACTACTGCACCATGCTTACTGCTGTCCCAAAGTAATTGTTGCATTGTACTTGCTGTTGTCCATGCTTTAACATGTTTTTGTTGTCCATGATTCTTCATGCTTGCAGTTGTCCCATGTTGTAGTTGTCCATGTGTCACCAAGCTTGCAGTTGTCCCATGTCTAAGCTCGTTGACCTGATGAGGGTATCTGAAGCAGACCTAAACTTCCTTCATAATCTCCAAACATTCCAAAAGAATAGCTCTAAGAAACCCTTGCTATGATGCTATGGCCTATGGCCTAGCACATAACAACTCTGAAGTAAATGTCCTCAAAACAGTTACATAAACATCATTAATGCAGTAACACTAAGGAGCAGACTTCAATGCTTTCCTTCACTGTATAACTATGGCTTACCAAACAGTCCTTAAGCCATATAATAAACAAATTATTTTATCACAGCAAACATGTTGTCCTTACAGGCTTATTCATGTAGTGATAAGACACCTTCTTGCTATGGTTAAGAGTCTCTCCTTGATTGCGTCTAAGGTTTCTCTTTTACTGAAGTTTAAAGCCTCCCTTTTAACTACGTCTAAGGTCGGCCTTGACTATGGATTAAGGGCTGGATAAAGAATAGCTAGGATAGTGGATAAGGCATTGGATTTAGGCCTTCTATAGCTGTGAATTAGGGCCTATATTAGTTGTGTATAGAACCTCCTCTTAGCTGTGTATTAAGGCCTAGTTGTTGTGGAATAGGATCATTGTTTAGATGTGAATAAGGGCTCAACAAAATGCATATTAGGGAACCTTAGGAAAAGATATAAGGGCCTCTTTAACAGTGAATTAGGGCCATCCTTAACTATGGATAGAGCTCCCTCCTTGACTATGTTGAGCCTTCTCTTTTGATTGTGCCTTGATCTCATATAGAACAACAGTTAGGGCATCTCCCTTTAGGTCAACATTTAGAATTCTTCTCTCCTCCATGATAGCACTAAGGTCTCTCTCAGAATGTGGATTACGACATGGCATATTCCCTTTGACTGCATCTAGATGTTCCTCCTTTAACTGCAGCCAGACTGTTGCTATGTCATCCTCCTTACTACTGCTAGGGCATCATAATACTTAGGCCAACGCATACTCTTAGGATCTCTCCTCCCACCAAAACCCAAAGACAAGTGGAGAGGAAGAGATCACAAGAAGAGAGTGTGTGTGTGTACAAATGACTTGAATACCTCCTCCTTTTATAGTAAAACGTGGAGCACAAGAGGGGGCAGATTAGTTGCTCGCCAACCTTAACGAATTTTCCCATAACACAAATAAAATCAAATATCCATGAATACTTATCAGAATTAGATAATCTTTAGATCAATCTTACACCTCTTGACGAGAGGAGTCCAAGAAAAATATCGAGGAAATTAAGAAGATGACCCACATGGATTTTGGCCCTATTTGCAAATTTTAACATTAAAGAACCTTGGAGTCTCGATATATTAACTTGGTTTGAGAGCCCTTGGACTTGATTACAGTTGTGTCTTGGACAACTATCTTTGGAGGCTAGAACTATGATATATCTCCAATTTGGACAGTCACCATAGAAACTCAGGATTCAACTTAAGAAATAACTCCAATATGACTAGTGTTGGACTTGGAAAGTCAACCATTAGGCTAACCTTGGAGGCACAGTCTTAGAGTTCGATATAATCTCATATCAAGAAGTATTTGGAGTCTTGGACAGTGGAATTTTGGAAAGGAATACATGCTTATGGGCCTTGAATAGTTCGAAGAATAAACAACGAATGTGTTAGTGTCCAATCTTGTTTACCTGTCACCAGTGATCAAATATGCTTTTACCAAGTTTGTTAGGAGTCTCAAGGTCAAATTTTACCATGTCACTAGGTTTACAGTGTAAAATTTGGTTATTGGTTAGTTGGTCTAGGAGTGATTTTATTCTTTTGGGAAAGTCACACATGCTTGTAACCTACCTCATTCAGATGAAGATGTCATAATAAAAAGAATATTTCCATTAGATAATTCATCATCATCATTCCATTCAGTTTTAGGTCTTTAGTAAGTCATTAGGGTTTCAAGGTCCATCATCATCATGTGCAAATCCAGCATTAAATAAATCATGACAAGTAGCTCTTTAACATTATCTTGATGAATTTCCACAAGTTATTCATGATTTTTGTGTCAAAGGTTCTAGGAGAAGAAGTTTCATTGTTCATAAAGTAAAAATGCAGCTCAGGTTTCAACTCTCCAAGGTGAATCAATGTTAAAGTTGAAAAATCATTTAAAAAAAAAGGTTTGTAGGGCCCATTTCTTTTCAAAAGGGAAAATAATGGCCTATATAAACGCAAAAATCCCCAAACTCACTTCATTTGCCTTTTATTCCCCTTTGTGCATCGAGCTCTCTCTTCCATTGGCAAGAAAAACTTGGGTTTTTAGGAAAATTTAGCAAAACATTGAAGGCGTCACACTTCCAAAGACTGTGTTGTGCTTCTGAGGCCGGCGCTGTGCTTCTCGACACTGCGCTTCCAGACATTACATTGTGCTTGTGCCAGAGTAGCTCAAAACCATCCAGAAATCACCCAAATTGAAATTTCAAGAATGCAATTTGTTTTCTTGCTAACCTAGACTCCTCTACAAGTAAGTAGATCACTTCACTTACCTTTTTTTTATCAAGATGGATTCAAGCTCAATATTTTTTCATCTAGGGATTTTAGTGAATTTATCATGAAATGAGCTAGGGTTAATGATGGCTAGTCTAGTTTTCATATTTTAAACATGTAAAAATTTCATCCTACACCTCTACACATGTTTAAAATACATTATGAACCACTAAACCAATTACAAATCACCAACTTACTTCACCAAAAATTAAACCCTAGCTCATTCCTAACCAGTTTGGATAGTTTTCCAAGAAACTCTATTTTCCATTTTATACAAACACTCCTTTCCTTCATTTCTCCTCATTTGAGTTTTATGATTTGCTCACAATCCATATCCACCTCCTAGAATTTCCATTGCCATTTTTTCCACTCCACCTATCCATCATTTCATTTTTCACTCATCCCTCACTGTTTTTTCTCATTTTCCTGCTGCCAGGGTTTTTGTCATCATGGAAGGAAATTCTTCATGAGAAAGGAAGAAACATCATAAAGGAGGAAAAATTCTCAAATATAAACCTACCAACTGTAATGAAATTAATACATCACCCTTCATCAAGTAGTGTTTTGAAGATGTGAATTGTCTAGATTTTTGCAAAAGGGTCTATGAAGTAGGTTTCCATGATCAGTTGATAGATTGGGTTGCTACTCATTTGAAAGGAGAAAGTGCCATTATTATTGGGGTTGAGTTCACATTTTCAGTGGCTTCTATTTCACTTGCTATAAGGAGACAAGATCATGGAGAATATTGGTTTAAGGGCATGAGCTTAGATCTTGTGCATTACAGGTCCTTCTTGAAAACACCATATAAGGAAACCCATACACATATCATACCTTTTAGGTACCTATTGGAGAAGTATGCTCCTTTGATGAATTTTTTCATGATTTTTTTCACATGTGAAGGAAGGTTTTCTAGATTATATGCCTATCACATCTATCTTCTAGTGCACTTTACAGCTCAAAAACCTTTCAGCATGTGCAACTATCTGTATAGAAGCCTTGCCAAGATGTCCGAGAAGGTATAGGTGAAGAAAAAAGAACACTATCCTAGTCTCTTTCCTCATAGTTTGATCAAGACTGTAGTGCTCCATCAACTTGCAGAGAAGAACATGACATGGAATTATTTCTTGGAGACAACTTTGAAATGGCATGAATCCAATGTTTCAGTTCAACATTCAAGCATGCCAACACAGCAAATGGAGATTGGGTCCTCAAGAAAATCAGTGGAGATTCTTAAAGCACCTAGACCTGAGGTGACTAGGATGTACAAAAGAGGAAAAAGGCTTGTGTTTACTTCTCATGATGAGAAAGGGGCCAAGCCTTCAACATTAGCAAAACAGGGGTCACCAGTATAGGATAAAGATTTGATTGAGCATGAGTTTGAGTTGGTAGACTTGGAAGCAGAAGATGAGCCCTCAAGCATACAATAGATTATCAAAGGCAAAGACTCTTAGATTAGAGAACTCATGGACAACATGGCAAGGGAAAGGTTTGTCACTTCATTCCTAGAACAAGAAAACAATCAGCTAAAGGAAAAACAGCTTATCATGGAAAAGGAGCAAGCTAAACTATTGCAGCAAATAGGCAAGGGCAAACCAGTTTTGGAGATAAATGAGCCTAAAGGAACTAAAGGACAAGGTAAGAAAAAGAGGCCAAGAACTAAAGGGCTTAAAAAGACATTGAAAGAGGAGAAAAAACACATCTTGTTGGATGAAGAACTAGAGTTAGAGGACATAATCACCTTAGAGGTTAATGAAGACATGGAGTATTGGATTGACAAGGTCAATGACCACTTGGAGAAGCTTCTGGATAAGGCCAATAGAGACAACCAGCTACTAAGGAACATGGCACATCACTACTAGGCCAAGAATATGATTTGCAATGTCAAGGTCAAACAAGTGGAAAACAAGCTCAAAGAAACCCTAAAGGACCAAAATGATAAGGGTGACTTAGAGACGCTTGCTGAAGCATCCACGAGGGCTTAACATATGTTATTTTACAACTCATGACCAATTTTGGAGGAATTATAAACATTTTTGATTTTTTGGCTATTTTGGTGCCTTATTTAGAAATTTGGCCAGTCACAGAAGCACAACACCTTGGCGCTGCACTTTTTCCTCAGGCACTCAAATGACAAATTGTTTGCAATTGTTGGACACCTAATCCTCAATGGGTTAGTGTGGAAGCCGAATGGACAAAATGTTGGAAATAATACTGAGAGGGGGGGGGTGAATCAGTATTATCAATTCTTCTAACCAATCTTCCTTATTTACTCTTTGAATTATTTTTGCATATTAGTACCATAAAATAATGAGCATGAACAAGAAAATCAGTGGAGATTCTTAAAGCACCTAGACCTGAGGTGACCAGGATGACTGAAGAAGAAGTGCGTGTGCTCGCAGTAGAGCAGAAGGGTTCCCTGCGGATGTACGCAGGTGAGCAGAAGGTGAACTGCGTACCACCGCAGGCCAGTGAAGTAAAAATTGCGTACCTGTCTTAAGATCTTCTGTTGACTGTCTTTTTTTTGTTGATGAGGTGTTCTGGGTTCAGTTCTGTTACTGTTGATCTGGTTACTGCAGTTGACTGTGTAATTTACATATACTTGATGATCTTTTAAT
>Ga0068627_1000183_pt1 | contig 12300 bp, 12 predicted proteins | sample InSIn1gowninarea_FD_77430 | JGI IMG/M metagenome (GOLD analysis project Ga0068627, IMG submission 77430) | Clean room microbial communities from NASA Spacecraft Assembly Facility at Jet Propulsion Laboratory, Pasadena, California, USA -... ... | reverse complement strand
CTAAAGGACTTGCAGCTGAGCAGGCAGCTTATGGAGTGAGATGTAACATTGTAGGTCCCGGACCAATAGATACAGCATGGACGCACAAGGAAACAAGCCCGATGGATAAAAAGATGGAAAAAACCAATAAACAGGCAAACCTTACTGGTCGGAGAGGGACGGCTGAAGAGGTAGCTAATGTGTATCTTTTTCTGGCTTCAGATGAAGCATCGTACGTTACCGGTGCGCTTTATATGGTAGACGGTGGTATTACCATAGCTAAAGGTGCAGTAGGAGATGAGGCAAGTTCTTCTTTTAAAAAAGAACCTGATGGTGAACTTAAGCTGAAACATACAAAGGAAGGACATACTTCTATTCGAGAATAAATTGACTTAACTAAGTGACTTGTTTTTTAAGAAAAGGTGCAGCTTCGAACTACGATCAGCACCTTTTGTATATAAAGACCTGCGACTCCTCCAACTTTTGCAAGTCAGGTTAATACATCGAGCTTTATAGATTTTTCCTGATAAAAATTGTCTTTTATTATTTGACCCGGCTTTGTTAATTTAATGCCGACGGTTAAAGACGAATAAAAAATTTAATTGAAGTAAATAAACCTGGGATATTAAGTAAAAGAATTTCGAAGCTAGGGGTGGCATTATGATTGTTGTAGTACAACAAAATTTAATATTATGGCAGAAGAAATGAATCAACAACAACAAGGTGGAAGTGGTAGTGCAGAAAATAAAGGAGATGCAAGGGATGCACAAAAAGCATCGCTTAGCAGTTTAAACGAACAGCAGGCAGTAGACATAGCTGAACAAACCGGGCTGCAACCTACGGATGTAGCAGATTTACAATCAACAGGTGCCTTGAGTGGACGAGATGATGCTGCTGGTGGAAGTGGTGATAATATGACGGGAACAAGCTCGAACGAGGGAACTGAAAGATTATAAACAAGTTAACGTTGGAAAGGGGACGGTTGTATTCAAACACACAAATAATTAATAGTAACCTGAATATTTAAAGGAATAATACTGGTAAGCTTTGTGAATAGCTAATTTAATTGAGGTGTTATGTGTCTTTTATTTTGCTAGTGCTATATAAATTATAAAACATGGACAAGCAATCGAAATCTGTAAAATTTGTCGGAGGTCCTTTAGACGGACAAAGAAGAGCAGTACCTGACGAGGCAACAATTTATAAGCACGAACAGCCTCCCTTATCTGACGATATTTTGCCGGGGGAAATTCCTGTAGGGTTTTTTCCCCCCATGCATGAATATATATATCAGGAAGAACCACATGGGAGTGGCATGTTTTTCTATAAAGAACAACACCATCAATAATTAAGTAATAGTTACTGTAATTAGCCAAATACCTAATTATTACTTTTCCTAATTGTTAGTTCGTTATAACCATAAGTAATGTCCAGTTCCCTGTTATACTCAACGTTGGGCATAATACCTAGTACAATTTCTGCTGTTGTATAAATTAAAGACCCTTCTTTTAAATGGCCTCCTATAGTTTTGCCTGTTCCGTCACTAATTGAAATATGTATATGTGAACCTGATTCTGCAATGGTTCCTGTAAGTGATACAATTTCAAACTTATCAATCAATGTTTCTGATTCAGATTTATTCGCATACCTGATTACTGCTTTTTCAAGACTACCTGCACAGGTAATAATGCATGCTGCTTTAATGTGATGTTTTGCTATAAAATTGTCCAGGGATGCCTTCAAATCTTCTTTCGGCTTTAGTCGTATGGAAATAGTTTTTATAACAGATAAACCAGGCAGAGGAATATTTTGTGCTAACATTGAAATTGAGTTGAAAAAAATAAAAAAGATAGAAATAATAAGTGTTTTGTAGTACTTCATGAAATGTATAATAATATTGTTTAGCAAAGTAAACCCAATCATTAATATTTCTGATGCAATCAAAGAAGCAAAGTATTATCGGCAATGGTAATAAAAACAAATACCGTTCTACATTTGCTATCATTTTGAAACACCTTCACCTATATGGACAAACTTTATTTACAGGAAATCTACGTTTATCCGATTAAATCTTTAGGCGGTATATTATTAAATGAAGTCGAAGTTGAGCAACAGGGAATAAAATACGACAGACGTTGGATGCTGGTAGATAATGAAGGTAACTTTTTGTCTCAACGAACTTTTCCTGAAATGGCAATGTTACAGGTAAGCATTATCGATGAAGGTTTATTGGTAAGTCATAAAAATGGTTTGCTGACTCCATTAACTATTGCTTTTAATGAAAATACCGGAAAACAGGTAACTGTTCAAATATGGGATGATACATGTATAGCAACAGAAGTAAATCCGATCGCTGACATCTGGTTTACAGATGCCTTGAAAATGCCTGCCCGGCTTGTTTATATGCCTGCAACTACAAGACGATTTGTTGATACTGACTATGCTAAAAACGATGAAACTGTAAGTTTTGCTGACGCCTATCCTTTCCTTATCATTGGTCAATCTTCGTTGGATGATCTTAATAGCCGGCTCGACACACCAATTTTAATGAACCGGTTTCGTCCAAATTTTGTATTTATTGGTGGCGATCCTTTCTGTGAAGACAATTTTGAAGCCTTTAGTATTGGACAGGTAAGATTTAAGGGTGTGAAACTTTGTGCTCGTTGTGTGCTTACAACTGTTGAACAGGAAACAGCTATAAAAGGTGCCGAACCTCTTAAAACGCTTTCAACATATAGGGTAAAGAGAAATAAAGTAATGTTCGGGCAAAACTTATTTGCTTTTGACACAGGTACCGTTAAAGTGGGAGATAAGATTGTAGCAGTGACAGACAAATATTAAAGATGTGGAAACTTATAATTGGAGCATCGTTTGTTAGTTAATCTGAGATGAAAATAAAACAGAGATCGTTATTGGCAAGGCGTGTTAGTATCAGTTTTTTCTTCTTTTTCTATGGATTTACGTTTGCTTCATGGGCCTCACGTATTCCTAATATTCAACAGGCTCTTGATTTGTCTGAAACAACATTAGGTGCTACATTACTTGCAATGCCTGTTGGGTCTTTTCTTACATTGCCTGTTTCAGGTTATCTTACCTCAAAATTTGGTAGCCGGAAAGTGGTAATGGTCGCATCGACTCTTTATGCCTGCTTACTTGTTGCCATTGGTTTTTCCAGTAATGTTATCCAACTTTCTGTTTCGCTGTTTCTTTTTGGTTCGGCAGGTAACATGTTTAATATTTCTGTAAATACACAGGCAATTGCCCTGGAAAAATTATATCAAAAAACAATTATTTCTTCTTTTCACGGAATGTGGAGCGTTGCCGGACTGTTTGCTGCTTTTTTAGGTACTTACCTTATTGGCAAAAATTTTCCGGTTAATTATCATTTTTTGCTAATAGCTTCTATATCCTTGATTAGCTTTATTATTTGTATGCAATACTTGTTGCACGACGCAGCACAGGAAAAACAGGAGAGACGTCCGTTTTTTACTAAACCTGATAAAGCTTTTCTTGGTCTTGGTATAATAGCATTTTGTTCGATGATTTGCTCCGGAGCAATGTTTGATTGGAGTGGAGTTTATTTTAAAAAAGAAGTTACAAATAATGCTGCTTATATAGGGGTAGGGTACACAGCTTTTATGATCTCACAAACCGGTACCCGTTTTATTACTGATTGGCTTACCGATCGTATTGCTTTACAAAAAGTTATTGTAGGATGCGGCATTTTTACCTTTGTCGGTTTGCTTGTTTCCGTATTTTTTCCTTATTTGATTCCGTCAACTGTAGGAATGTTACTTGTGGGTATTGGGGTTGCTCCGGTTGTTCCGCTCGTTTTTAGTGCAGCTGGACGATCTAAAACACTGCCTCCTGCTGCAGCAATAGCAGCGGTAGCCTCTATAGGTTTTATTGGTCAATTAATTGGTCCGCCAATGATTGGTTTTGTAGCAGGACTAACGAGTTTAAAGATTTCATTTTTCATACTGGCTTTTTTTGGTGTCGCTATAGTTATTGCCGCTTTAAATAAAAAGATAGAGTAAGGTTAACAGATATCATTGAAATGAGACCTGTATTACTCTTTCTTAAACTTTAAGGTTATTGGGATGTTTAATTGTAACTCTTTTTTTAATTGTCTTAAAAACAATTGTGCGTAAATTTGCTGAGCTCCTAATTATAAGATGATAAACAGTTGCAGAAGATATTATTTATTATTTCTTCCGCTGGTGATCGTGTTTATGATGTCTTTCAAGCCAACTGACATTCAAATGCAATCCTCAGCGGCTCAATTGTTGTCTCTGCCCCCTACCCTTGTAGAATCTGAATTTTATTCAGAACAAAATGCAACTCTGCATAAGTTGATCGATGAGGTAGGTGAAAAAACCTTCATTGGTCAAATTTATCACGCACCGCAGTTAAAGTATAAAAAAAAATACAGAAGATGGTCGTCTGTATCTTTAGGTATCAGACAGCCTGTTAGAAATCTTGAAGCAAGAATTTTTGATTCAGGCGGTAATACTGTATATATAAAACCCTTCTTCCTTTCTCATTTACATTCCTTTCTTTTTCGATTAACACCGTTCTGATTTAGTCTGCTAATACAATTCAGGTTTAAGTTATTATGACCGCTGGTTATACTTCTAATGATAGCCTAATCAATTGAAATGATTATGCACGTAGGTATTTGTACCTGCATGAAGAACTTTAAGTTAAAAAATAAGCAGATTAAACAAAATACAATGAAAATTAATTGGAAGGCTGTCGTCCTGCTGGGAACGGTTTTAACAGGATGTGCAACAAAAGAGAATAAAAAAGAAGATACTTCAACGATAACCGAAGTGCCGGTAATACAGTTGCAACAGACCGATACTTCAATTGCTCAAAATTATGTTGCAGACATACAGGCTGTAAAAAATGTAGAAATAAGAGCCAGAGTGCAAGGCTTTTTAGAGCAGATTTTTGTAGATGAAGGTCGACCGGTAAAAAAGGGGCAACTACTATTTAAAATAAGCAACCAGGAATTTTTAAACGTTCGTAATAAGGCAAAGGCAAATGTTGCCAGTGCAAAAGCAGCAGCAAAAATTGCTGAGCTGGAAATGGAGAGAGTGAAGGTTTTGGTTGATAAAAAAGTGATTGCCAAATCGGAACTGGAACTGGCAAAAGCACGTGTAAGCGATGCGCAGGCGAAAGTTGCTGAAGCGCTTACTGCAGTTGCAGATGCAAATAATAAACTAAGTTATACTTCTGTTCGTTCACCTTTTAATGGCGTTATTGACAGAATTCCCTTTAAAATAGGAAGTCTTATAGATGATGGAACTTTACTAACCAGCATTTCTGACATTAACAAAATGTATGCTTATTTTGACGTCTCAGAAACAGAATACCTTCAATACCAAAAGGCAAGAGACGGAAAGTTTAGTACAGATAAAGCTGCTACGCTTATTCTTTCAGACGGTAGCAAATACCCTTATCCCGGTCGTATAGAAACTCACGAGTCCGAATTTTCTGATAACACAGGATCTATTGCATTTAGGGCAAAATTTCCCAATCCTGAAAATATGCTGAAGCATGGTGCTTCGGGCAAAGTTCAACTGGAAACTAATCTTGATAGCAAATTGCTTATTCCTCAAAAATCTGTAATGGAAATTCAAGACAAAAGTTTTGTTTTTGTTGTAGCACCAAACAACACAGTAAAAATGAAAAGCTTTACTCCACAGGTTCGTATTTCGGAATATTATGTTGTTAAGGACGGATTAAACGCGGGCGACAAAATAGTATATGAAGGCGTACAGAACATTCGTGACGGCGCCCACATAAAACCGCGTTATCAAAGTATGGATAGTCTGGTGGCACTAAAATGAAAGGAATGAGGGGGTTTAAAAGTCCTAGGTGTAAGGTTTAAGATTTAAGGAAGATAAATTGGATGTAGACGCAAAACTATGTGTGACTATTTGCTTAAAAAAGATGAGTGGAGAACCTACAAGTACAAGTGAGTGACACAACGATGTGGAATATACTTGCGAAGGCCGGAAAACAAAAGGTATCAATTTGGTGATGATTTTTTTCGCGAGAAGTATTTTTCTTAAAAATAAAAAGTGAAGAAATTTATTGATTCTTAATTGGTTGAAAGTCATAGTATGAACTTTTCACCATACACCTTATACCATACACCCTCACCTTCTCCTAATTAAACAATTTATAGAAACGAATGTATTGCTGGTAAAGCTACTGCAGCAGTTGATGCATTTATAACATTAGTATAAATGATTGAAACTTTTATACGGAGACCTGTGTTGTCTCTGGTAATATCACTAATAATAGTACTGGTAGGGGTGCTGGCTTTATTTAAGCTGCCCATTACCCAATTTCCCGACATTGTGCCGCCTTCGGTTACGGTAACGGCTACATATAACGGAGCCAACGCTGAGGTGTGTGCAAACGCTGTGGCAACACCATTAGAGAGGGCCATAAATGGTGTGCCTGGAATGACCTATATGAACTCTGTAAGCAGTAACAATGGGGTTACACTTATACAGGTTTTTTTTAATGTAGGAACAGACCCTGACCAGGCTGCAGTAAACGTACAAAACCGTGTAACCACCGTATTGGATGAATTACCTGAAGAGGTAATAAGAGCGGGTGTTGTTACCGAAAAAGAGGTAAACAGTATGCTGTTGTACCTGAATGTGATGAGCAAAGAAAAGGATATGAACGAGGAGTTTATTTACAACTTTGCTGATATTAACGTGCTTCAGGAGTTGAAGCGAATTGACGGGGTTGGTTTTGTTGATATTATGGGTGCAAGAGATTACTCGATGCGTGTTTGGTTAAAACCCGACCGCATGTTATCTTATAATATCTCGAGCGAAGAAGTAATTGCAGCTTTAAGAAGACAAAACATAGAAGCAGCGCCAGGTGTGGCTGGCGAAAACTCAGGAAAAGATACCCAGGTTAAGCAATATATTCTTAAGTATACCGGTAAGTTTAATAAACCTGAAGAGTATAAAAAAGTAGTCTTAAAGGCTCAGCCTGATGGAGCGCTGGTGAGGTTAAAAGATATTGCTGATGTAGAATTTGGTACCATGAGCTACGACATGGTTTCTAAAACTGATGGAAGACCTTCGGCATCTATAATGATAAAACAACGCCCGGGTTCAAATGCCCGTGATGTCATCAATAACATTAAAGAAAAAATGGCAGAGTTGAAGGAAACTACTTTTCCTCCGGGAATGGAATATAACTTTGCCTACGATGTATCGCGGTTTTTGGACGCAAGTATTCACGAGGTGTTACGAACCCTGTTAGAAGCTTTTGTGCTGGTATTTATTATCGTGTTCATTTTCTTACAAGATTTTAAAAGTACGCTTATTCCCGCGCTTGCAGTACCGGTGGCGCTAATAGGTACACTAGCGTTCCTTCAGCTATTCGGATTCTCTATAAACATATTAACACTGTTTGCCCTGGTGCTGGCGATTGGTATTGTGGTAGATAACGCAATTGTGGTGGTAGAGGCGGTGCACGTTAAAATGAGTACCAACACCTAGATGCAACCGAAGCCACCATTGCATCAATGAAGGAAATTAGTGGAGCTATTATGGCAATTACGTTGGTAATGTCGGCAGTGTTTGTTCCGGTCGCCTTTCTTTCTGGTCCGGTGGGAGTGTTCTATCGTCAATTTTCGCTTACGCTTGCAATATCCATTGTTATATCAGGTATTAACGCGTTAACACTTGCTCCCGCATTATGTGCGCTCATGCTAAAGCACGATGCAAATGCAAAGAAGAAAAAGGGTTTATTAGACAGGTTTTTTATAATATTTAATAAAAACTACGACAAAACAGAGCGCAAGTTTGGAAACCTTGTAAGTAAAATTGCTGTAAGAAAACCCGTAACCATCGCCTTATTGCTATTCTTCTTTCTGGCAACCTGGGGAGCAAGCGCCATTTTGCCTACAGGCTTTATTCCTACCGAAGACCAGGGGATGATTTATGTAAACGTAACCACCCCCGCAGGCTCAACAGTAGAACGTACAGAAAAAGTGCTGGATGAAGTGGACGTTGTTACTCATAAAATAAAATCGGTAGAAAACGTAAGTACTCTTGCCGGTTACAGCTTAATGAGTGAGATTTCCGGCGCTTCTTATGGTATGGCGATGATTAACCTTGCTCCATGGGAAGAACGCGAAAAATCGGTTCCTGAATTGATAAAAGAACTACAGGAAAAAACAAAGCACATCAGCGATGCATCAATAGAATTTTTTGCGCCACCCACTGTTCCGGGTTTTGGTAATGCCAGTGGTTTCGAGATGAGGCTTCTGGATAAAAACCGGGGTGGAAGTTTGACTAAAACAGCCGAAGTTGGCAATAATTTTTTGGAGGCTTTACGCAAAAATAAAGTCATTAGCGGCGCTTTTACCAGCTTCGATCCCAACTTTCCGCAATACGTTATACATGTTGACCAGGAAATGGCGGCTCAAAAAGGCATCACTATAGACAATGCAATGAGCACCCTGCAAACACTGGTAGGTAGTTATTATGCTACCAACTTTATTCGCTTAGGGCAAATGTATAAGGTAATGTTACAGGCATATCCCCAATACCGCGCGAAGCCCGAAGATATATTGCAACTGCACGTAAAAAACGACCAGGGTACTATGGTGCCATACTCAACTTTTGTTAAGCTGGAAAGAGTGTATGGACCCGAGCAAATTACCCGTTACAACATGTACACTTCCGCAATGATCACCGGCGACGCCAGAGAAGGTTTTAGCAGTAGCGAGGCTATTGCAGCAGTAGAGGCAACCGCCAAAGAAAAGCTGCCAAAAGGCTTTACAATTGAGTGGTCAGGCATTACCAGGGAGCAAATACTTTCAGGCAACCAGGCTGTGTTTATTTTTATAATCTGCCTGGTATTTGTGTACCTGTTGCTGGCTGCGCAATACGAAAGCTTCCTGCTGCCACTGCCGGTTATTCTGTCGCTACCAACAGGTATTTTTGGCGCTTTTATCGCACTAAAATTATGTAGGCTCGAAAACAATATATATTCTCAGGTAGCTCTTGTAATGCTTATTGGTTTGTTAGGAAAAAATGCCATTCTGATAGTTGAGTTTGCCGAGTTGCGGCGCAGAGAAGGTCTTTCGGTGCTGGCTGCTGCAAAGCAAGGTGCGGTATCAAGGCTTCGTCCAATTCTTATGACCTCTTTTGCCTTTGTTGCGGGTCTTATACCGTTGTGTATTGCATCAGGTGCTGGTGCATTGGGTAACCGTTCTATCGGTACCGCTGCTGCAGGAGGTATGCTTTTCGGAACCGTATTTGGAATTGTTCTGATACCCGGTTTATATGCAGTTTTCGCCAGCATCGGGCAAAATAAAAAGAATAAGAATCAAAAGCCTGTCGTAATACCGCACGAGGTGAACCATCATGTTCACGAGCCGGCATAGCTATTAACACAATTGTAAAAACACGTAACGTAGAACCGCCAATACGGCTTAAATACAAAAGCAGATTATTTATGTAGCGAGCAGTTGAACAACTATTAAACTTCCGTTGCGTCGCACTCTTGTACTGCAACAAATCTGTTCACCCAAAAAGAGTTTACAAACGTTTTAATAGGTTGAGTAGTGAGGTTGGATAGTGAACAGATTTAACTGCTAAAGTAGATAACTGCTTTTATTAGTCCGTTTTCTGGCTGAGATGATAAATGATGAAAAATTTAAGAACATTTACAATACTTGCAGCTGTTGCAATAACAGGCTGCAGAACAATAAAGCCTGTAGAGCTTCCTCCGCCTGTAAATATACCAGGTGCCTTTACGGCTTCCGGAGACACTACTGCAAACCGCCTTTCATGGAAAGATTTTTTTACCGATGAAAACCTGGTAAAATTAATAGATACGGCACTGGCAAATAATTTCGACATAAAAGCTGCCGTACAACGAATAGAGATAGCAAGGGCTAACACACGCATCGCTGATGCAGCAAGACTTCCGTTCGTAAGCGCAGGAGCATCAGCAGCAGTAGACAGGTATGCAAAGTACACCATGAACGGAGTAGGCAACTTTGATACCAACCTTTCGTCTAATATTGATAAAAAGCGTAAAATACCAACTAGTCCGACACAAGATTACTTTGTTGGTTTTAGAAGCACCTGGGAAGCTGACATTTGGGGTAAGCTGAAAGACCGTAAAAAAGCAGCCTATGTCCGATACCTGTCAAGCGAAAAGGGCAGGCAGTGGCTTACAACACAAATTGTATCAGAAGTTGCTGGTATGTATTATGAACTGGTAGCTTTAGACAACCAGCTAAGAATTATTCAAAAAAATATTGAACTACAAAAGAAAGGGCTTGAAGTAGTAGAAGCACAAATGGCTGGCGGACGTGCCACTGCTTTGGCAGTAAAACAATTTAACGCGCAAGTGTTACACACACAAGGCGCAGAGTATGAAATAAGGCAGGCAATTATAAGAATCGAAAGCGATTTAAATAATCTTTTAGGAAGATTTTCGTCGCCGATAGCAAGAGATACTACTTTAAGAACAAAACCTATACCTGAAAAAATACAGGCAGGTCTGCCATCAGAAGTTCTACTACGCCGGCCAGATGTTCAGGAAGCAGAGCTTGCATTAATGGCAACCAGGTTAGATGTAATTGCCGCTCGCAAAGAGTTTTTGCCTTCACTTACCATCAATCCTTATGTGAGTTTAAATGCCTTTAAGCTGCCTCTTGTTTTTGAAGGCGGCTCTGTTGCTGCCGGTGCTGTAGCATCACTCGCCGGACCTTTAATTAATCGTGCTGCAATAAAAAGTGGTTATAATATTGCAAATGCATCCCAATTACAGGCCTTTTATAATTATCAGCAGAGTATTGTACAAGGCTACCAGGAAGTGGTCACACAAATGAAGCTGATAGATAACTACAAAGAGGCGTACAAATTAAAGGTATCAGAAGTGCAGGAATTAACCGAAGGCGTAACAAATGCAAATGATCTGTATTTAGCTGGTTACGCCAGCTACCTTGAAGTAATTGTAGCCCAGGGCAGCGTACTACAAGCCGAAATAGAACAAACAAATATTAAAAAAGAAAGTTTTCAGTCTCTTATCAATCTTTTCCGTTCAGTAGGGGGAGTGTGGTATTGATAGTTGTTTCGCTAAGTTTATAAAAAACAATGCCTTCAATGTAAGGCAGTTGTTTTTTATAAACTTACTTCTTTTAGCATCCTTGTTTACACTCTAATAAACCTCAACATTCGAAATAACCGGACACGCTTTTGCATCTTTAATGTTTATACGAATTTTATTAGTGTTTACCCCGTCAAGTTTTAAAATTCGCTTATAGCCAATTGTTGTTGCAGAAGCTACTTCTTTCCACGCATTGTTTTGCCAGGCTTCAACGGTAAACAATTTTACACGCTGACCTAATCTTATGTATTCTTGCAGCAATACATATTTTACAGGTTGTGTTTTAGGTAAGATAATTTATAATGAACCATTTATTACGTTATCATCGGTTGTCCAGTAAGTATCTTTTTTGCCATCGGTAATCTTGCTGCCAGAGAACGTAATGTCGTTTCCCCGGTAACTGCTGGCTTTAACCATTACGTTTTTTGCGAGGTCTGTTTTAAATTCCTGGTCAAGTAATTTTTTAAAACCTTGTAAAGCTTTCACATCATTCTCATGAAATAATCCGCGTTGGTCTGGCGGTACATTTAGAAGAAGAGTAGATCCACGACCAACAGTGGTAAGATAAATTTCAAACAGTCTTTCTGGTGATTTAACCAGCGAATCTTCACTGGAATGGTAAAACCATCCTTTGCGTATAGATACATCGACCTCTGCAGGTATCCATTTCGTTCCGTTCTCGGCTCCGGTGTTTAAAAGATCCTGAATGCCCGATTTGCCGGCATATAAAGTGTCGTTGCTTATAGTATTCCAGTTGGTTTCACCGGCTGTTCCATTCTCGTTACCACACCAACGTATGTCGGGACCAGCATCGCTAAAAAAAAGCACATTCGGTTGTATGGACCTAACCATGTTTAGGGTAGTTGGCCAATCGTAATAAGTTGCTCCGTTTATTTTACGTGTTTCGTTTGCTCCGCCATAATATCCGGTTCCACCATTTGCGCCATCAAACCACATTTCAAACACAGGTCCGTAACCTGTAAATAGTTCTTTTAATTGGTTGCGATAATATTCTATGTAGGATGGTTGTCCGTAGTCGGCGCGGTTACGGTCCCAGGGTGATAAGTAAACTCCAAACTTTAGACCTTCTTTTTTGCATGCATCCGATACGTCTTTAACTACATCGCCTTGTCCGCCTTTCCATGGGCTTTT
>Ga0068627_1000180_pt1 | contig 12363 bp, 14 predicted proteins | sample InSIn1gowninarea_FD_77430 | JGI IMG/M metagenome (GOLD analysis project Ga0068627, IMG submission 77430) | Clean room microbial communities from NASA Spacecraft Assembly Facility at Jet Propulsion Laboratory, Pasadena, California, USA -... ... | reverse complement strand
GTTATTATTTTTTTTTTAAATTTTATGTTTTTTTAATTTTTTTTTTCTATATTTGAATTTTTGGTACCTTTTGTATTATTTTTTACAATATTTGAATTTTTTTCTCTTGTATTATTTTTTACAATTATTCTCTATTTTAATAAAATTATTTCTTGTTGGTTTTGTTTAATGTGTATTCCCATATTTTCTTCTGGCATTTCAATTTTTTAGATCTTGGGGGCCTCCAACATGGTTACTGATCAAATGGGAACTATTACCTCAAAATGGGTACTCTGGCCAAAAACCCCCAAAAAACATGAAAACAACCCAAAAATGAAAATTGTGTATGCCATAATGATGTTTTTATTTTGGTAAATTTTCAACAATTTTGTTAAATGGAAGTAAAAGCGATTTTTTTTGCAAAATGAATGAAAAAACACCCTTAAAAAAATAAGTGTTGATTTTGGAATAACAAAGTAAATCGAGTTACAATTTTGACATTTTTAAGCAATGGAATTAAAGATAAAATATCTGGACTTTGAAAAACTGTAAAATTCTAACAATTCTTGGACATGATGTTAAAAATAAAATATCATGTCTCAAATCTTGATAATTCCAACAATTTCCATCCATGTTGTTAAAGATAAAATATATTGACTCTAAAAAAACCCTGAAATTGTAATTGTTTTTAACCATAGCATTAAAGATAAAAAAAATCATGACTTAGAAAAACATTAAAATATCGACAATTTTTCACCCATGTAATTGAAAGCAAAGATTATGACTACAAAAAAGATTCAAGTTTTCAAAATATTTCAAGCATGACATTATGAAAAAAATTTATAACAAAAAACTTTAAAGATTAACACCTAAGAGTAATTTATTCTTTAAACGTTAAATATATAGTGATTTTAAAATCTTAGCCTAAGACAACTTGATACATCGCAACATAAATTTAAAAATCAACCATCAAATTGACACACGGTGTAGTTGAACTCCACCCGTTGTAATGAAAACTTAAAGACCAACCATGAAATGGATACGTTGTGGGGGCAGACTCGATTCATTATAGTGAAAAATTAAAATCAACTATCAAATTACACACAAATCGGGTTGCTAGACGAGCATCGACACTGACCTTGTAAAAAAAAAGTATAAAAAAAATAAAAATGAAAAATACAAAAGAAAACAAAAATTCAAATATTAAAAAAAATAAAAACAAAACACACACACACAAAATAATACCAAAGAAAACAAAAATTTTAATGTTGATAAAAAGAAAAAACAATGAAAAAAACACAAAAAATAATACAAAAGAAAACAAATTTTAAATATTGAAAAAAATAATAAAAACAATAAAAATAAAAATAAAAAACACAAAAAATAATACAAGAGAAAAAAATTCAAATATTGTAAAAAATAATACAAAAGGTACCAAAAATTCAAATATAGAAGAAAAAAATTAAAAAAACATAAAATTTAAAAAAAAAATAATAACAAGAAATAAAACATGACAAAAAATCAATTAAAAAAAGACAAAAAAAAAACCATACAAATTATTGAATTAAGGCTTCGGTGATCCATAACAAGTTTATGAGAAATGTTTTTGGCAATAACCACATCAAAATTCATTTGTCAACGAGTTTCAAACATTGTCAATGAACCACACTCTCTAGTTTGAAACCCGTCAACAAATGAATTTTGATGTGATTATCGCGGAAAACATTTCTCATAAACTATAAAAATGTAAAAAATAAAATAAAATAAACTTATAAATATCAAAAATTGAAAATATCATTAAAAAAACAAAACAAAAATATACATAATTTAACAAAAAATAAATAAATTAACAAAATAAAAATTTTAAAAATAAAATTAAAAATTAAAAAACAATTTAAAAAAGTAAATTGAATTCATTCATAGAAAAGAAACAAAATGGAAATTAATAGAGTAGTTGTTGTCACAATTCAATCTGTCGTTATTGGTATCTTGAGAAAAGAATTGGAGGTGCAGCTGGGTGAGAAAAGAATTGGAAGTGTCGCTGGGCCTTTGATGCATGGATATCTTCCCTGATAAACTCTCCCATGAATTCGAAACTCCTTTTCAGATCCATAATTACATAAACAGCCAACCTATACATCATAATAATAATGCTCTTTGCATCAACCAAGAAATACATTAAAAATTTTCCACCCATGACAACTATATTGGGTATGTAGAAGGAAAAACACAATTATAATAAATCAAATCTCTTTATCACTCACACACAACACACCAATACCATCAAGTTAGTTTGAGGCCTCTGAAACCCAAAAGAGACACGCTTTCATTTTTAGAATGTTGTACACCAGGAAGATTTTTAAACCTTTTCAAGCCTTCAATACTAGACTGGTAACATCAGATGAGATGCCAATTTCAGCATTGAAGAAGAAATTTCAAGCCATATGACGAGATAACTTTCTATTGATCTTGTGATTAGTGGCTTATCAAAATCACTACCTTCATCCAACCTGCACACACATTACAGTGTCAATTACTTATAGATATAAAGAAAGATGTCGTAGGTAGCTCGATTGTCCAACCTTTGAGTGTTAATCTTCGACCTCTGCCATCTCAAAATATGTTATGCATCCACACTAAACTAAATGAAACAATAGTTGCTTTCATTTTCTTTTGATAAAATCATTCTCATTCATCAAACCTGCACACACATTACATTCACAATTATAGATACATAGGAAGTTGTCATAGGTAGCTCTATCGTTCAACCTTTGAGTGTTAATTTTCAACCTCTATTGTGTCAAAATATGATGTGCATCCACATTGGTACTAAATGCAATGGAGATGATGTGTAGGTACAACTAATTTTCAATGGTACTTAGCTTTTTCATCCTCGTCATGTGGAAGAGTGTCCTTTTATATGTCACTCATTTGTAAATAGAGCTCTTTGTAACCACAAATATTCACATATTCCAAAAGTCATTTTCATGGTCAATCTCTTCTTGGTGCCAAAAGAACTTAGCAAAGCTATATTAGTCTCTCTATCAAGGTTCTCTTATATTTGAAACACCAAATACCGCTGCAATGGTGCACCAAATGATTGTTTTTAGATTGAGAAAATTGGGATAATGACGTTCAGAAATTGCGTACACAGAGGGAAGCCTACCTAAAGAAGCTGAGATTTTTCTGCATTCCATGGTGTTGAATTGGGCGGACATCGTGGATGCAAAGCATATGGATATCATGCCTCTCAAGGGAACCATGACAAACAAGTTTTTTTTTAATGTAATTGGAAGACAAGGAAGTTGAAAAAATCTCAGGAAGGGCCACAATTACATGAACAACCAACCTATACATCATAATAGTAATGCTCTCTACATTTTTAACTATCAATATCCGGCAAAACCTAGTGGAAAGCATAAAATAACACATCTTTGTTGGAAGCCTTAGTTCCGTAGAACTGAATTCATTCATAGGAAATAAACAAAATGGAAATCAATAGAGTAGTTGTTGTCACAATTCAATATGTCGTTATTGGTATCCTAAGAAAATAATTGGAGGTGCAATTGGGCCTTTGATGCATGGATATCTACCCTGAGAAATTCTCCCATGAATTCGAATCTTCTTTTGAGATCCATAATTACATAAACAACCAACCTATACATCATAATAGAAATGCTCTTTGCATCAACCAAGAAATACATTAACAATTTTCCACTCATGACAACTATATTGGGTATGTACAAGGAGAAACACAATTATAATAAATCAGATCTCTTTATCACTCACACACAACACACCAACACCATCAACTTAGTTTGAGGCCTCTGAAGCCCAAAAGAGACACACATTCATTTTTAGAAAGTTGTACGCTTGAAAGATTTTTAAACATTTTCAAACCTTCAATTCTAGATTGGTAACAACAAATGAAATACCAATTTCAGCATTGAAGAAGAAATTTCAAGCCATATGATGAGATAGCTTTCCACTGATCTTATGATCACATGAAGTTAGTTTGAGGCCTCTGAAGCCCAAAAGAGACACACTTCCATTTTTAGAAGGTTGTACACCTGAAATATTTTTAAACATTTTCAAGCCTTCAATTCTATATTGGTAACATCAAATGAGATGCCAATTTCAACAGTGAAGAAGAAATTTCAAGCCATATGATGAGATAGCTTTCTATTGATCTTGTGATCGGTGACTCATCAAAATCACTCACCTTCATCCAACCTGCACACACATTACAGTCTGAATTACTTATAGATACAGTGCAAAATGTCATAGGTAGCTCGACTGTCCAACCTTTGAGTGTTAATTTTCGACCTCTACCATCTCAAAATATGTTATGCGTCCACACTAAACTAAATGAAACAATAGTTGCTTTCATTTTCTTATGATAAAAGCATTCTCATTCATCAAACAGGCACAAACATTACATTCACAGTTATAGATACAAAAAAAGTTGTCATAGGTAGCTCCACTGTTCAGCCTTTGAGTGTTAATGTTCGCCCTCTGATGTGTCAAAACATGTTATGCATCCACGCTTGTACTAAAGGAAATGGAGGTTATGTGTAGGCATAAATGTTTTTCAATGGTACTTACATTTTCCATCCCTGTCATGTGGAAGAGTATCCTTTTATCTATCAGTGATTTTTAAATAGAGCTCTTTATAACCACAAATATTCCCGTATTTCAAATCCATATGTCCTTTTCATGGTCAATATCTTCTTAGTGCCAAAAGAACTTAGCAAAGTTATATCAGTCTATCTAACATGGTTCTCTTCTGCCTGAGACACCAAATACAGGTGCAACAGTGCACTAAACCATGGTTTTAGATGGAGAAAATTGGGATAATGATGTTCAGAACTTGCATACACATAGGAAAACCAACCTAAAGAAGCCAAAATTGTTCTACACTCCTTGTTGTGACTTTAATACCAGGTTATGTAACATTGATTATTGGGAAGAGTGTTCAACTTCCATAGGACATTTGGAAATCTATAATTATGGAAGTGCAAAAGATAAATCACGTTATCACTATATAATTTTAATTTGAAATAGAACTCACATATATTATTTTCATATCAACACACAAGTTCAAATTTGTAGAATATTTTGAAGTGAATAAATCATAAGCTACTTTGTTGCAGCAACATGGATCCTTTTTCTCTTTGGGATAAGTCTTTTTAATCTCTTTATTCAATCAACTGCTTGAAATTGTTGCATCATGATAGGTAAGTAAGCCATTTTCAATGAGCACACAGTGCTATTATGGGAATACAGTGCATGGTTCAACAATTACGTCGATATTAATAGAAATTCTTAATTAATCATATATTCTATTTTTGTATACAATACGCTGAAATTCTTGAGTTGGCTATCCCTTTTTAAGTAGGGAATCGATATACCCCAAGAAAAGGATGAGGCATGTTTGGGGCACTACCTAGTCCTTAGCTCTTTTCCATAACATAAAAACAACAACCACTCCCCAAAATCCAATCTCCATTCCCATGCCCAATGCTATCAATGATATATTTTCATCTATGTGACTTAACCATCCCACTCTTACTAGCATTATCACCTTCCCTTGTATTGCATTTTCATTACATGAATCTTAAGGACAACTCCATAAGCACCTATTGTTTTGAAATGAAGTTACATTGAAAATAGGGAATTGCGTCCCAGTTGGGATTTTCCCACAGACGATATTTGATGAAACACCTGCAACACTCAACTCATAAAATTTAGAAAGCTCCTCGGGAAGGTCCAATCAAATTATTATGGGTCGAATCCAACTATTCCAAAGTATATATTTGATTGGGAGTCGTAAGTATTTTCCCTTCCAGATAAATTCAAGAACCGCGGATCGCTGATACTACCTATGCTTGTGGGGATTTTCCCAGTAAAATTATTGTGAGACAAATCAAATATAATGTTCGTAACAAAAATATATGACAACATATACTCATATGACCTAGATGTTGTGACTATCAAGCCATTATTGCTCATAAATTTCCCTTACAAAATTCCATTGTTTTCAAAATAAGGATATTTAGTGTGTGCAACCACTTTGAGACAACCTTGTGTCAAGAAAATACATGGTAGTATGTAATCTTTTCAAATTAATTTGACGTCTTTTTTGTAAATTAACAATTTGTTTATGTAAAATGTTCAGTACATTGAAAATCTATCCAATTTGTCAATTTGCAAGCAATACTTAAAAGTAGTTCTTTCTTCGGTATCTTTGTTATATTTGGGTGGATTATGGTATTGATAAACTTTGAAGCCAAAGACACATTTTATTTTTGCAAGTATCGACATCACAAGGTATACATGTTCCACAATTTTTTGGAATGTAAAACTTCACCATTGCACCTTTCAAACTATAGCTATTTGCTTCAACCAACAATCTTCACCAATGCCACTCTTCCATATGCTACCGCTTTACAGCGTTCCCTCTACAACATCAAGTGCAATTGCTAATATAAAAAAATTAATATGCGATTTAAACATATATACATTTAATAAAAAACATGTAGCAAGATTATTAACCATGGAGATTCACCCCACTTTACCATGGAAATTTTTAATGCCGTGAACTAATGCCATAGCTCACTGATTGTTGGGACAAGGTCCTCTAGTGTAAATTTTGTAATAGTTTTTGTTATTTTTGTAAAGTCTCCACATTTTGAGGAGCGGAGCGCAAAGGTCGTTAGAAATCAAAGAGGTTTTAAGAAGGTCAAAGCCCCTTAGTGTTTTAGGAGTTAAGTTGTTTTGTGAACCGCCCATGGTTCGAAAACCATGAGATTGTAAAGAAAGATGCTATAAAATGGAGTCATAGAGAGTCATAGGAGATAATCAGTGAATGAAATATATATGTATGGGCAAGCGATCTAAGTCATAAGAATACGTTTTCTATACTTAGGCGAAGGGGAATGATCATGTAGCTATGTGCACGAAAACCTTGGTAAGTTTGCATCTAAGTGTGCGGGCCCTTGCAGCAGTGTGCGTAGGGAAGAAAGAGTCTGTAATAGAAGATCTAAAGCTAATAAAGACTATTTTGGAGCAATATCTCTGTATTTGTGCCTTTATGTTTACTTCTGCATTTTCTTTGTATTTGCTCTATTTTCTACATTTATCATAAGAAACACTTAATAGATGCGCGAAAGTGGTAGATCTGTTAGTTTACTTAATGTTATGAATGTTTAAAGAAACTGGCGCAGAGTTAGAATATGTTTTCTGTAAGTTACTATAATTTCCACATTTCAAAGGTTAGGGTCGTGAAGGTCGGAATAAAGACCTAGAAGTAACAGAAACTCATCACATGGACCTTTGGGTGCAGAACCCTGGCTCTATCATCCCCCAATATTGCCTCGGGTGAGACTGCAGCCTGCGCTACGCGGGTTGTTACCGAATGGTCCGGTAGTGTAGGGTTTTTTCCGGTTGGCGCACCTAACTCTAAACCTGGGTCCAGACCCCCTCAAGCCAACAAATGGTTATGTTGCCAAGACCGAGATTTGTCTGAGGAATATGTGATGTCGTTTCCAACTAAGTAGGAGATTGAGAAGTGGATAGATTGGAAGATGCACGAATTTGCAACCCAGGAAAACAAGAATTCGCGCTTGTCGAAAGAAGATTGGTTGAATAAATCCCTATACACAAACGAACACGAAATTTTCTTTTGCTCTTTTCCGTGTGAATTACACCAATGGTTGTCTAAATTGACGAATAGTCAAGGTACATGGAAGTTGGATAACCCTATTGTGTGGATTCCATAGTTGGTAAGGTGCTTTGAAGCTTTAGAAAACAAAATTGCGAGGGCAGTTTCATCACTAAGTTCGCAATTGTTACATCTGTCAATTATAGCAAAACTGAACGTTAGTTTTTCAAAGGACCAAGAGGTAAGTATCTGATGTCCCTAAAAACTTGGATTAAAATGCTATTATGCAAGAAAAGGGTTATGCCATTGATTTAATGTTTAGAAGATATTTGACGAGAACTACGCGAAGTGGAAAGACATTCAGAAGAGATTTAAATTTAGGTGCTAAGTACAATGCTCTGTTGGGAGCATCTGATAGTGACGAAGAAGAAAGTATTCTGAAAACACCTCAAGGTGCACCGCAGATAGTAAATCAGGGACAGGAATACCACATCCATCCACTCCACCTCCACCTCCACCTCCACTATTAAATATGACGAACACTATGAAGATGCATGTATTTAAGGGTCTGGGGACAGAAGATCCTAAACAGTTTTGGTTTGTAGAAGATGATGTGTGGAAGTCACAATAGATTATAGATGATGACCTGAAGAAAGTGCAACTAGTCACATCATTGCAAGATTGAGCGTTGAGCTGGTATATTAAGTATTGTTATACTTATCCCAATGCGACATTGAAGGAAACGAAGGAAGTGCTCAATAATGAATTCAAGAAGCCTAAGTCGCAAGCCGAGTTAGTAACAAAGGTCAAAGAGATCTAGCAGAAGGTAAATGAGTCTATGTGGGACTTTGATCAGAGATTGAAATATCTACTCCAGCAAGATAACATGCAGATCACGAATGACCAACACAAGGACTGGTATATTGTGTCGTTACTATCTCATTTGAGATTGCCACTGTCACAACAGAAGATTGGAACGCAGTCTAAGGCATTAGAGATTGCCATGACATTAGAAGCCTCACCTATTCAGGATATGAATTTGGGAGTGCAGTAGATTCAGTCACAGTTGGCTAGCCTGCATATGGAGTTGCAGAGCCTCAAGAAGGGAAAAGAAGTCCAAAATGAAGTCTGAACAAAAGTATGGTGTTTGAAATGTAATGGCCATGGTCATGATAAGGATCATTGAATAGTGTATCACAATTACCTAGTTGGGGGAGGTCTTGTTCCCCTAAAGCCTGAGAATATCACTGGGACAAATACTATGTATTATCGTGGTGCGTTCTTTGTTAGATTACAGGAAAACACACGACGGACAATTGTCATTTGCTACAGAACTTTGTGTAGACTCCCTGGTAGTTGTTCTGTAATTTTTGTGAGTCTGTGGGTCATGACGAGCGCAATTGCCGAAGTTATGAATTGATGATGGATAGAACACCAACATATAGAGTACAGATGGAGACTTGTCCTCAGGATCAAGGTGCAATTGTAGCGCGCAGATGATTTCAGGGTCGAGGAAGGGGACAAGGAGGAGGGGCTGGAAGAAGTCGTGACCAGATCATTTGTTATAATTGGGGAGAACTAGGTCATTTTGCACGAGATTGTCAGAAACCAACCATTAGGGGAATTTTGAGATCTAAAATAGGCCATCTAAGGAAATTATAAAATAATAGTGGAAATAATAAAATAAGATAAGATTACATCATCATTTTAGAGAGAACGATTTAAAAAAAAACAACTCGTATTTTCAACTTATCTCCATATGGATTTACTCAAATTTCAAGCAGAAACACTCATTGGATGCAAAATTTGATTCCTCAACCAAGGAGTATCCATGTTGGATACTTTCGATGGACCCTGCTACATGAAAAGTAAGAAATACATGAAAAAACGTAATTACAATAACGTTTTTCATGTATTTCTCATTTTTCATATAGTAGGGTCCATCGAAAGTATGCAACATGGGTACTTCTTGGATGAGGAATTAAATTTTGCATCCAAAGAATACTCCCACTCGAAATTTGAGTAAAACCTTAGGAAGATAAGTTGAAAATACAAGTTGAAAAGATAGTTTTATTATTTTTTAATCTTTTTACTTTTTTACTTCAAAAATGGTGAATCATCCCCCATGGTTGACATCACCACCTTGAATCCTATTGGATTTTATAAAGTTTATTTTTGTTGTACATTTTTCTTAGGAAACCCATTTTAGAACTCAAAAATCCCCTAATGACACCCCTCATGTCAATATTGTCGACAATTTGATCATATCATAGAAGATTGTCCCGTGCTCATCACAAAGATGCAAGAAAACAAGACTCAGACTCAACAGCGTACCCAGAACATCAAGATGATGAAGTCAGAACCGGATGAAGAGGATCCTAGTGTTAATATCGTCACGCAAATTGGCATAGCTATCATGGAGGACAAGGGAAAGCAACCAGAGGAAAATGTATGGGTTCGCAAGGCTGCTGACAAGAGGGTTGGATTCGATGTAAAAGTAAAGGAAACGTTTATGGAAATAAAAAGTAGCTTCGCAAATGCCAAAGCTTCTACATCAAGGACTCAAGGTACATGCACGGGGAAAACTGAAGAAGTCAATACTATGCAGGGGGTCTCAGTACTACACAGGAGACAGACCCTTCGTTATTAACATCATTTTTAGAAACCTGCATGAAGCTCCTAAGGGATAAGAAGATAGTAAAAGGACTGCAAGAATTGATAGATCGCTGCACTAGAAAAAAACAAGCCACTACCAAAACAACGCGCAGTACATAAGGTGGACAAAAGTAATAAAATGACTAGTCGCGAAATGAGATTGACTACCCATATTGGAGAATTCGAAATGGACTAGGTCATTCTTGATTTGAGGTCTGATGCAAATGTTCTGCCGAAGCAAACCTGGGAAAGAATGGGAAGACCAACACTACAGTGGTTCCCGATCCAATTGAGAATGGTGAATCAGCAAAATATTATTCACATGGGGCACCTACATGGGGTGACTGTGGATATTGAAGGGGTGCGTGCCATAACCAATTTTGAAGTGATCGAAATAGTGGACAACAATAACCCATATCCAACACTACATGGGATTGATTGGGCATTTGATATGAATGCAATCATCAACCTTAAGAAGCACAATATGACATTTGAAAATAGGGAACTGAGGCTTATTGTTCCATTGGACCCAGCCGAGGGTGTGTGGTATATTGAACCAGTTCACGATTATGATGAGGAGGACGATAGTGAGAAAATATATGAGCTTACTGCGCAAGATGAAGATTAGATCAACCCTATGGCGAATGGGCGGATTACGTGGGAGAAGGACAACTCCTGCAATTTGGATTTAGATGAGGAGCTTGAACACTAGCAAAACAGGTTGCATGAGGTCTTGTCGCTACGATGCAACAGGCTCACAAAGTCACTTCGATGTATATCCACTGAGATGGTGGGATACGCATAAGAACAACTTTGCAGATTGGAAGGAATATCGGCGGATGATGAAGTTGCGAGTTGGGTATGCCAATACCCACATTACAAAGAAATATACATGAAAGGACAATTCGCGCGAGCATCTAGCTCGATGGACAAAAGCATGGGGAGAAGAACCACAACCTGAATGGGTTCATATATTCTGCTATACTTTAGATATAATTCCAATGAACTGGTATCTAGAAACGGAGCTGTGACATAGAACTGCAGAATGGGATGTTCTCAAGGAAAGTTTTCTGCTCACTTTTAGCTTTCAAGATGGACTTGAGTGTATCGATGAAGCGTTACATGAGATCAAAGATGAAATATTCAGAATGCCCGAAGAACCTGTTGTATGGGTAAAACCAAATTGGAGTACATAGTTGTGTCATGCACTCGAATTCTACAATGTCACCATTGAGGAAGATGAAGAAGATCCTAGGACCATCAACATTCCTGAGTTGGAAAAACAATGCGAAGTCGTAGGGCCTAAGGCAGAAGTTCCTAATATTTCACAACCCTTGAAGACCAAACAGGGGAATATTGGATCGGAAGCGCAACTAAAGTTTGCAAACATAGGCAACTATTGGGATGAAGATACAGTGGAATAAGTCGCAGATCTACTACGAGAGTATCAGGAATTGCTTTCTACCAAGTTCTCTGATTTGAAGATCACTCTAAATCCATATGCGAAGCCAGTAAAGCAACGCCCCTACCGGTTGAATCCTAAGTAAAAGGAAAAAGTGCACGAAGAATTAAATAAGATGCTTGCGATCGAGATTATTAAACCTGTCAACGAATCCGACTGGGTTAGTCCTATGGTGGTTTAGGAAAAGAAAACATCGGGTGAGATTCAAATATGCATAAACTTAAGGAAGTTGAATGACACTTGTGTCCACGATCCATTTCCTACGCCATTCACAGACGAAGTACTGGAAAATGTTGGAGGTCATGAAACTTATTCATTTACTGATGGGTTCGTAGGGTATCATCAGATCAAGATCGCGCCGAAGGATCGAAGTAAGACCACCATCGCGACTAAATGGGGCTATTTTCAGTATACAGTTATGCCTTTCGGACTTAGGAATGCCCCTGCAATATTCTCTACAGTGGTAGTTGTGGCTTTCGAAGAGTTTATTCACAAGTTTTTGGAGGTTTACTTCGACGACTGGACAATGTTTGGGTTAGTAAAAAGACATGTTGCCAATCTTCACCTCATGTTAGATACTTGTCGAAAGTATCAGATATCCCTT
>Ga0068627_1000176_pt1 | contig 12435 bp, 11 predicted proteins | sample InSIn1gowninarea_FD_77430 | JGI IMG/M metagenome (GOLD analysis project Ga0068627, IMG submission 77430) | Clean room microbial communities from NASA Spacecraft Assembly Facility at Jet Propulsion Laboratory, Pasadena, California, USA -... ... | reverse complement strand
GCAAAAAAACAATTTGGTTCCCAAATTGAATGCTTTGTTGTACAAGAGGAACGGAATACATTTGCTAAATATATGGTTGCATACACAATGAATCGATATTGGATTTTAAAAACTGCTTTGCACATAAATGAAGCAGGTTTACTGGATAAATGGAATGATTGGGCTAGGTATGCAGAAGCAAATTTAGATCGTGCAACTTTTATTGAACCAAAAGAAGTAAAGAGTGCAGATATTATTGACTTGTCAAGACTTGTACCTGTGATTTCTTTGTGTGCTCTCATAATGCTTTTTGCTTTGATAGCTTTTGTAATAGAGAATTTTAATAATAATGAACCAAATTTTGATTTCGTTTTCTTACCTTAAACTGTAAGAATAAAGGGTGTACAAAACCAATGTAGACATATGGACAAATTTCAGAGTTGGTTTCTGGGAAGACTATTAATCGTAGGAGTTGATTTAAACTATATTTAGAATCTGCTTTGTTTGAACTACAAAACCTGCACCAGCTCACGAATCATTTAACCATTTCTTCTGGTTTTATGTGGCTCTTCTAAATTCAAGTTTTTCACAGCTTTTCATAACATTTTGCAACAAGTTTTTCGTACTCATCTGTAAAAATCAATGTACCTGTTTGTATCAATCCAATTTTATGTTCAGTAGTTAGCCCAGATCTTTAGCTTTCGGAAATGGTCAGCAACTTGTTCCTACCTTCTTCAGATATTTATTTACAACAATATGCATCGATTACACATTTTTGAATTTTTCCTTACAACAAATTTTTGGGGATTTGATATTGGAATATTTCACTTGCTACTGCCGTTGACATATTATTTCAAGATGTAATATTCACAGTTTGAAAAAGCAGATTTTGGGCTTCCAAATATGATAGGTAAATGAATTATCTCTTTTGCAAGAACTAGATGGCCGCAAACAATAACTTTGTATTTCAAAGTGAAACTATGCTTTTTAAAGTTGTGCACCCTGGTACGAGGGCATACGTCGACAAATTTTTAAACTATTTGCCAATTAGCACTTTGCTTTTATCGAGGAAAATTTTGGCTGGGAGTACTGACAGATTTAAATTCAAATCGATTATATGGAAGCTTTTGAAAATAGGTTTATTTCCTAAAACACTAGATTAGAAAAAATGAAGTTTACACACGCTTCTTTTCATTGCTCTACAATACACAATCAAGTTGAAAAACATATTGAACCTATATTTTTACTCCTCAGCCTTCGTAGAATTTGCATGTGTGCAACTTTATGACTTCCACCTCTTAAATTTACATCACATTGGATTCAAAATTTGTCCACATTGGTTCTGTACACCCTTTAGTCGTAATAAAAAAATATATATTTAAAATTCGAACTTTATATTATTAGTTAAAAGTTGCAGTATTGATAGGAAAATAGCTTTAAACAAGTAATTATTATGAGGTTACAAAGTATTAACTCAAAAAACTAAATAAACAACATTATTTAAAACAACACTATTTTTTCTTTCCATGTGAGCAATTATTTAAATACCGATTGACAACTTTTTGAAATAAACTCAGTTCTTGTACAGATGTCGGTTGTTTATTTTCAGAGTTTTTAACTCTGGTAGTTTCTGTAGTAATTTTACTGTGATTATTTAGGAAAGGGTGGAATTATTCCATTCTTTTCATAGTCATACAGCGTCCTTTTAATCCCAGGGAAGGTAAGGCCAGATACGCACATATATTCCTGGGTATTTTACTTATCCACAATCTATTAAAAAAATAATAGTTACGAAAATTTCAGTTAGGAATTAAACTAAATTAAGTAATAAATTAGATTAAATATTACCTTAGCTTCAACTTACTAAACCAGCCTATTCAAAAATAATTATAATAAAAACATTCATTTGTGTACATTTTGCATTTTACATTTTACGGTTTTGCGTGCTGAAATTATGGATTACTTTCAATACAATTTTTGTAACCATGGCAACCTGCCTAATTTTTAAAATTGATTTAAATAAAAATCCAATCTTGTTCAAAAGTGAGTCAGATGATGACGATTATAGGTTTAAAAGAGGTCGCAATTTAAACAAGGATTACAGCTACTTTGTAAATTGCTAAATGTCAGTGAAAATATTGTGGACGAATTATGTTATGCCTGGACAAGGGGACATGGAGGAAGATGGTGTTGTTGGCACGGCCCACGCGTCAATGGTTTTGGGTGGATAGTAGGTTCCAGGCCGAAGTGGGGGTAGGCCGTACCAGTGCGATAGCACTGGTACGGCCCATCCCCAGTTCGTCTATAAAAGCCATCAGTTGGGACCCTTTTTATGTATTATCTTAAATATTCAATATTTCTATAGCATAGTGCTTTGTTTTTTTACTATAATGGCTCAAAATTGACAGCAAACTTGCTCTCTTCAAACTACATTGGTAATTTTGCATCTCTAAAAATCTACAAAAGATTTTAAAGAGCACTGGTTGTCTACCCAAAAGTACCATTTACGTATTTGAATATATTTCGTTAAAAAATTAGTATCAAGTAACTTAAGAATTTCTGAAGTTGATTTTTTTGCTTAATAAACTAGGTTCAATAGATTGATTTGTCTTTATTTTGTTATTTATGCTAAACTTTTAGACTTTAACTTTTGCAAAAAGGTCGTGGAGTCCTCGCTTAATAATACAGTTTCCGTTTTAATTTATGAATGTTTTTGAATCTGTTCTGATACAAACTGTTGATGTCATATTGTTGACGTTCACAATATTCGTTCATATACGTTCAAAATTTTGCGATGGCTAATGACATAAAAATATATCATAAAATGGCACCTTAAAAATAAACGAAAGCCAAATGAAGAATTGCAACTTTGACCTGCCTCAAAGTGTTCTTAAGAATGTAAAAGTTTGCTTGAAATTACGTTTTGTTATCTTACGTCGACAGCTACGTTTTGGAAGCGATTTTGCTCCTAGTAGAAGGATTCGATCAGGTTAGTTATTCAAAAAACTACTCTAACTTATTCTGGATTTAAGAGATTTAAACTAGATATCAGAAAGGGCCAAACTTTAAAAAACGAATGGCATACGACCAAGCATTTTTGCTGAATTAGTATGTATGTATATGCTTCACAAATTACTTAAACTTTTTTGGGGCCGTACTTTTTATTTTGGGATCCAGGTCTGAAAATTTGTTACTAGGGGCCTGGTTGTTGGATTACCTTGTAGTAAGGAGTGCTGGCTAGTTTTGGAACAAATCTTACGATTACAACAGGCTATTGAACTCATTCAGGTGCGTGTAATTAAATTAAAAATTTTAAAAAATCTTCTTTAAGTTTTATGCGTGTACATTTTTTTTTACTTCATTTCTATTCAACTTTACGTTTCAATTTTGAGCAGACTAATTTAATGGAACAAGTGAACAAGCTAACATTGGCATTGCGGAAATCAGTTTCTAGTGAGTATAAAAAGGATCCGTCGAAAATTCTACCGGATGATATTTTGGAAAAGATAAGAGATCAACTTGTTTCCGTCTCATGTATACTTTGATTTTGCATCCAACTTAATACATTTTTGAATTATAAAAAGCAATCGTTAAAGTATCACATTTTCTACAGGTCTTTGGAACTGCAACCTTCCATCAGTATATCATCATCATCATCCAATCAAAATGAGGACAAAGTGACCGCAAAGAAAGCAAAGGAATTTCAACCTTGTTCAGTTATCTTGACACGTCTTCCAATCAACACATTAAACAGTTCCCATTTAACAGATAATGAAAACCAAGCTAACATTGCAAGTAAACAAGAGACCATAGCAAATTTCGAGCCTCGGTGTGAGCACGTGCATTGCTGGTGGTAAAGTAGAAAATGTTTTCAATTAAATGAAGAAACAGAATAAAGTTAATATTAGTTACAGTTCGTTGTTAAATATCTTGTAACATCTCTGGCTCAAAACAAAACATAAACATTGCCTGCAAATCATATGATCAGGCCTTGTCATATAGGAGCTACTGGGGGGTCTTTTTTGAGGCCAGACAGGCCCCGATTTGATTTTCGTTCTATTAGTGTAATTTAGGTTCAATAATGTCATTTCATGCATAAGTTAGGGCACATAAACATAAACAACTCTCGAAGCAAACTGGTAAAGTTTGATCCCCATACCTTAATACATCGATTGATACGATAATTTTTCTGCCCATTTAAAATACACGTGACTTTGTGACCCCCATGTCTCGGATCGCGTTTGACCTTAATTAATTCCATAGGACTCAAGTTGTCTGTGTACCAAATTTGGTCTTGATTGGTCAATTAGTTTTTGAGATACCGTGTACATACACACGCACACATATAGGCGGGATGTCCAAACCAATAACTCTCTAAAGATTCGCTTCGAATAAACCTAGTAAAACTTTTAAATAGGATTCTCTGAAAAACGTTATGAATGACAAAATATATTAATGCAATCTATATTAAAAACATTTTGTCATTGAAAAAGTATGGGGGTCTAAAAGCCCCTATATATCTGGTCCCAGCGGTCTTCGGGTCAAAAATGTATTTCAACGTGATCAGCTCTCGATCTTGTATCACAATCGACAATAAAAATTGTAGGATTTAAAATGCATGGGGGAACCTTTTGACCCTGATATTTCGGGTCAGGAGGGATTTCGGGGTCACAAATCTATTCTATTGTGATCAGATGTTGATCCTGTATAAGAATCGACAGTTAAAAATTTGCCATTTAAAATGCATGGGAACTTTTGACCCCATATCTTTGACCCTGGATCAACAGATTTGGCTGGTGAATTAACTTGTATTATAGTCAGTAGTATTCGATTAGTGAAAACAGAATTCAAAAATTCCTATGAATAAAGGAGTTAGAGAGGATACGGTCGGACAAACGGAACCAACGAACTACACGTACATTGCATTTTCAGTAGAATTCTCAGAGAATCCTAATAAATGTTAAGTTTAGTAATAGTATGCCTGAAAACATTTTAAAACCAAAGTAGACCCTTTTAGCCCTCCGGCCTGGATTTAGTTTCCCAGTTCTGTTCCTACTAGGGTGAGGTCAGGATTTTCCGCCGATCCCTTGCTTCGATCCACCAATAGGATCACGAGTTGAAATTTTTAAATAGAGTCGGAGGCAATATAAGTTACAGTGCTTTTAAGTGTAATTAGTAAACTGTTGGTGTTTTCCTAGTTAATTATTTAACGAAGTATTCATTCTTTCGCCATCGGTGGCACCCAGGGCACCGAAGTTGGCTTATCTAAAGTGCATTTAGGAAATCTGCAATTTCAGTCTGGTAACTTTCGAGCTGTTCGGAAATTAGGTTCCGATCTAGGGCAAATATCACAATTACGCTGGGAGTTTAGGATAGCTTAGGGGGGAGTGATAGCTATTTTAGTTAATTAAGGAGTGGAAGAAGGGAATAGATGATTCCTGGTGATTGCAGCATTAAGGCGATGGATTTTTTGTCTCATTGGGTGAAAATCGTGGATTTATTAAAAACTATTTTTGAAGGACTTCATTGTATGATTTAATATTTTAATAGAGTATTTATACGTAGATGTTTTTAATCAAGTGGCGGGTGTTTACGACTAGATAGCATTGATTTCCTGCAAAAACATATTAGAGTACCTGCGGTCTTGCATAGATAATCCCACATTAATTAAGGACATATAAAGAATAACATTCAATAAGAACTTACACACCATAATTAATGTACAAAGGAATTCCACTTGCTGTTTAATTATTGTTCCAATGTCCCACGTGTCATCATTGATATACTGAACCTCATGTAATCATTGATATACTGAACTGTAAAAGTCATCAATGATATACGATCCCTCTTGTGTCATTTTTGCAATGCTGGTCTTCATGTCATCAAATTCGTATGGTATTTGTATTACATTAACGGTGTTTTTAAACGGCGTTCTGAATAGTATGGCAATATGTTGTACAGCTAATTGAAACGGTCAATCGAATTGAAGCATTCTGAAAATATGCATTATGATATCAGCAATTTTTAGTACGGCTAAATGGTTTTTGGCATTATGAATCGCGGCATTGTTATTGCTCGGCATTTTTTATTGCTGCAGCCGTGCAGCCTGCCCGGATACGTACGCACCAATATGCAACAAGTACAATGAGAAAATGATCAACGAAGGGTACCACGATTAACAATTTGAAGCCAATTTATTTGCACTTTTTAAGCATTGCCAATTATTTTCTTACGACGCTGATTTCGATAATTTTGAGACATGGAATTTAAAAATTTTGAGCCAATTTATAAATCAACACAGCGCCGAGACAAGATGAATAACTTTAAACAACTCTTCCGTCGTCCTCGAGGACAACACGTCCGTCTTCCATCGCCATAGTACTTCCAACCTAAAAATTAATTAAAATTCAGCCTTTTAAATATTTGTAAACTAAAACATAGAATCGAATCTTTAAAGTTTTACACAAAATCTTACAAGAAGTGCAAACGCGGCAGCAATTATTGGAAAGAATTTCATTTTGGTGTAGTTAGTTTCTTAGTCTTACTTTGAAGCAAGTGAATAAGATGTGATAAATAATTGGAATGAGAGCTCGATATTTATACGATTTTTTCCCATTACCAATTACAGAATTGGATAGTTTAATCTGGTATGTTTGAACAAATGATCATTAAGATTAACAGCTCTTTGTTTTAAAGGAAATGAAAACAATAAGCAATCAAAAATGATTTATGAAGCAATAGGAAATAGTTTTGGAAAAATAGTACTGGGGATTATCGAAATCGGTATTTGATATTTATTTCAAACTACATTTTTTCCAGTAATTATGTTATTAATTAATTCATCCATTATATTATTATTATTAGCTCATCATGATACAAGCAGTTATCCCGATAGATTAACAATGCTTTCTATTTTTCATTCTTTCTATTCTCCCTTCAGTTATTCTATCAACAACACTAACAGTAGAATCATAAGAACTGTGTAGCTGTAGTGGAAGTGGCAAGGTTTAACACTTGGTCGTAGATGGACAATAGAGACATAAAAACTGTAAATACTGTGCTTCATTAGTGAGAAACAGGTTTATTATGTGTCACAATACCTTCAAGTTGAAATCAATCATTAATTTTGCCTCTTGTCGGTCTTGATAATTTTCAGACATCAATTTATATTCTAAAATAATTAGTGTCTTAATTTTAATTATGTTGTGTAGCTCAGTAGCTAATCATCGAGGTCGGAGCAGTTCATCCCGCAGAATTCCTTAAAATTTTACACGCCTATAGTGGTTAGTCTGGAGGCAAAACTTTGATAAGAAACCTATTGTGTAAAATGAGACGTTTTGTCACAAGACTCCATTGAATATGCGATTTTAGGGATAGGTTTTTTTCCTGTTTTTTGCAATTTTGGCATACAAATGCAAGTACTTGTGCTACAAATTGTCGCCTTTTTAATTTTTGGCGAATCAAAAATGAGTGCCACCTGGAGGAATTTCTTTGAAAACTTAATTTTTTACAATAAAAACCTGTAAATAAAGTCATGCATATAATGTATCTCTGCAAGGTCTTTATAATGGTGAAAACCGCATGTCACTAATTTTAATAGTTTTTTTTCGAAATAAAACAGGTCTTTTTCCAAAAAAAGAAAAAGGAAGTTTAGAGAAGGGAGAAGGAAGGCACGACTTTTCAGAAGCTCCGTGTTGTAGTGCATTAGCTAGAATGATTATGACTTGGATTGTTCAATTAATTTGTCTAATTCTTTAACGGGCATGCGTTTGTTTAAATGTGTGCAGGCTGATGTTAAACTACTGAAGATTCTCAGTAGCTGCATATATCATTCTTTCTATCTATGTAGTAGAATGTAGGGGTGTGAGTTTGCTGCTTTTAACGTTGTAAGATAGGGAATTAACATGGGATGGTATAGCAGACCTCAAACTGCTCATATTTTACTATGTGGAGGATGCTTGAATGGACTTTACATGTTATTTAAATGTAATATACTTAACATGGAGTGGTGGTTAGTGTATATTACAATGTTATGGACAGATGATGTTTCATCATCTGGATTTTTATTTATAGTACCATGGACAATTTTATAAAAATAATTAATTATTAACCATCCATGTTCTTTATGGACAGACGATGTTTCATCGGCTGGACTTTTATTTACTAAAGACCAAATTTTATGAAAATAAAGAATCCGTTAACGATCCATGATTTATCTCATGGATGGTTACCTTATGAACGAAGTTATTTTTAACTTATCGTCATCCCATCATTTATTTATTGAAAATTTATGGACAGACGATGTTCCATCGTCTGAGCTTTTTATTTATAGTACCATGAACAATTATATGAAAATAAAAAATCCGTTAACGATCCATGATTTATCTCATGGATGGTTATCCTTCTTAACGTAGTTAATTTAAATTTATTTTTATCACAGCTTTCATACATATATAAATCATGTTTCTTCGCAACTAATATCAGTGTGATTACAGATTTCATTCGACTAACAACCTTCCTACAAAATGGATAACTTATACGTTCATTTACAGAGTGATTCTTCACCGGAATTTTTTCCGAACAATACGATATGTGACTTCCGAAATCAACTGGCAGGATCTTTAGACATAGATCCAGCATTTTACGAAGTTGCTTTAGTTCAGTGTAGTTATGTTTACAACCCACCATGCATCAAGGCTGGAAAAGAAGTGGCAAAATTACATGTACATGGTTCGGTTGTCGATTTTCATGATACTGTACGTAGTACTGTTCATGTTTTTTCTGATCAACTTGATAATGAACTCACTTTGATTGAACAAAACACCTTTATGTTGTCTGCAGATGAATTAAGTGGTTATCAAAACAAAACCGGAGACTTTACAAAAATTTCCAACTTAAATTCTTACAATAAATCTTCTGGTTTATATCGGATTACAGAACAAACAATTGAATGCCGACTAGAGCGTACAACTGAAAACTTTCATGAGCTTTTATCATATGTGAACGAAAAACTTGCAAAATATAATTCATCCATAACTTACGATAAAGTAAAAATTTTAACCTTCGATATTCATAAGGATGTAAAAACTATTGAATTTCTGGGTACTTATGATGGAATGTTCAACAAAAAGATTCCGATTGGATGGTACAATGGAAATAAAAAAAATATAGTGCGCGGATCATCGATATTTTAGATGAAAATTACATCCAAAATTGAGTATCTAGGGAGCGTCAAACACATTCACGACTCACCATTAAATATTGAACCTACAGAAACACATCAGTTGACAATACCGGCTTGGAAATACTACAACGATAATTCAGCAGGCAGTTTAACAATAAACCATCATATTTACTCGATTTTATTGGATGAAGATGTCTATGATGTAGATGGACTTATACATCAGCTTCAACAAAAGTTATCGTTTATCCAGTTTGAACATAAAAATAATACAGTGACTTTGATACACACAGAATCAAAATACAAGTTTTACGAATTGAAATTGACAGATCAAATCAAAGCTATTTTAGGGGTCAGTGAAATTTCTACTTGTTATTCAAGTCTCAATACTTTACGTGAAGAAAAGGGAGTTTTCCGCCCGTTCTTTGGATATGGTCAACAAAAGATGTACATTTATGTGGACATTATTGAAAATCAATTTATTGGATCTCAACTTGCACCACTTCTACGAATAACAGATTATAAGGGACAAAATGCGACAACTACAATACAAGAGTTTGCTCATCATCATTATGTTCCTCTGAGAAACGTAAACTTGGATCAAATCCACATGTATATAAGGAGTGAGACATCAGATTTCCTGCCAATTGAATTGGGGACCCTAAGTGCAACACTTCACTTCCGGAGGAAACGATTTTAAACTACAATGTCTTCAGAATTGATCATGATGCAATATGGAGGTGCATATCAACCAAATATGCTCATGTATCGTCCCAACATACGACGACAACATGGACATGGAATGGGATCATTTTTTGCTTCCATGTTTAGTCGACTTATACCTCTTGCAAAAGAATATATTTTACCTCATGCGGTAAATGCAGTAAAAAATGTTGCTGCTGATGTTGTGAATGGAGTTGATATCAAACAAAGTTTAAAGGATAACGCAAAAGGGGTACTTAAAGGAGTAACAAACCAAGTTTTCAATCAGAAAGGCAGCGGTGCTCGTCGCGGACGGAAACGAAAAGCTCATTCTTCTCAAGCAAACCCAATTAAGAGACGCAAAACAAGTAAAGCTAAAAAACCAATTTCTAAAAAGATCAAAAAATACACAAACAAAAAGAAGCGTCAACTAAAGAAGAGTGATTTCATCACACTGTTTGATTAACATCAAAAATGGCTCACAATAATCCATGCGTACATTTTGTACGCGCAGAAACAAGTCTCTTTGAAGATGTGTCGTATGATGTTAGCATCGACAACACAAATCAATACCCTGTTCATCCTCTACATTCAGTTGAAAGTAAGACTGCACCAATCCAGTTTGACATTAAAGGAAACGATGTCAATTATTTAAATTTTGCAGAGTCAAAACTATACATTCGTTGCAAAATTGTTGATAAAAATCTTGGTGATATTCCGTACGAAGCCGACAAAACGAAATCTGCCTATGCCCCAGTTAACAATTTCTTGCATTCAATGTTTGAAAGTGTGAGCATGAGTATCAACGACACTGAGATAACACAGTTTTCAAAGTACTACCCATACCGTAGTTATATCGAAACATTACTCATGAAGGGGAAAGATTACAAGAAATCTGTTGGACAAGCAACTTGTTTCTACAAAACAAAAGATGAATCAATTGTGTCAGATCCAGGATGGGAAGCACGCATGAATTTAGTGGATAGAAGCGCAGTTTTCGAAATGATTGGAAGACCGCACATTGATCTTTTGCAACAAATGAAATTTATTCCTCCTGGCGTGGATGTCAAGTTGACATTCAACCGATCTCCTGATGCTTTTTGCATTCAAACAGCGGGAACAAATCCTCCATCTGATTTACAAGTTCAAATCCTTGAAGCTCAATTTATTGTGACAAAACACACCTTGTTAAACTCTGTTCTCATGAATCAGATCAAAACCTGGAACTCTGGAAAACCAGCCGCTTATCCAATGCGTGAAATTCAGCTTAAAACATACAACCTTCCGACCTGAACTATTTCACATTACAATGAAACAATTATATCTGGCTATCTTCCCGACCGTCTCATCTTGGGACTTGTTGATGCGAAAAACGTACATGGCAGTTATAGCACAAATCCCTTTGTGTTTCAAGATTTTGGGTTAACCAATGTTAATGTGACATATAACAGTGAAGTACAGACATCCATAAATATGGATCTTGACTTTGCTGGTAATCGATATGTTCGCACATATTCATCTCTATTTGAGGGACTTGGAATAGCAGACTGTGAATCCGGAGTCGAACTAACTTTGGATGAATTCAAAAAATCTAAAGTATTTTTTGTCATTGATTTTCGTCACATCAGAACCGATGCTGCTGCAACACCTAGACATGGGAATTGTGTAATTCATCTGAGATTCAAAAATGCAATTAGCAAAGCCTTAACTGTCATGTGCTATCTGGATTATCAATCAGTCATGTACATCAACTCGAACCAGCGGGTTCACTTTAAAGAGTTTGACAAGAGTCGTTAAAAATGAACACATTTCAGATCAAGGATGTGATGCAACAAATGTTTAAATACAGACACAATATTCAATTCGATTGTATTCCTTGCGACTTTCTTGTGTCAACACGAATTAAATCATATCCATTCGCATATTGTGTTAACGATGAACCTAGTAACATGCCAGGGAGTCATTGGCTAGCAGTGTACATAGAGAAAAGAAATGGACCCTTGGATTTTTTTTGTAGCTTTGGACGTGGGATAGAAACGTATCCAAATTATTTTAAGATATTTGCTAATAATAATAATTTACATGTAAATCAAACTAATATTGACTTACAATCAATTGATTCAACTGTTTGTGGACATCATGTCTTACATTTTTTGTATTCTAGGATAAGAGGTATATCTTTTTCGATGTTCTATTTCAAACATAAAAAACGATCTACTAGAGATAATGATGCATATGTAGAAAAATTTGTTAACCGAATTATGACTTGTAAATGAATAAATAAATAAATCAATGCAAAAGATTGCAAGATTTCTTGCCAGTATAGGAATCACCGGAAACTCACAGGGGAACCTTTTCATTAATCAAGTTTTGGTGCCTGATGTGGACTACGTTGGTGCAATTCGCGAGTTATCTGATGGAAGGATGAAAAGGACTCCTGCAACCAATTTAGTGATTAATGAAATAAGAAAGCATTCTGTGCCTGATAATGTTTTTTCTATGCGTATTATGAACGAAATTGGTAAATCCAATCCAACAAATAATAATAATGAATCCGCACCAATTAAATGGTC
>Ga0068627_1000174_pt1 | contig 12467 bp, 10 predicted proteins | sample InSIn1gowninarea_FD_77430 | JGI IMG/M metagenome (GOLD analysis project Ga0068627, IMG submission 77430) | Clean room microbial communities from NASA Spacecraft Assembly Facility at Jet Propulsion Laboratory, Pasadena, California, USA -... ... | reverse complement strand
TACCGGAAGATGTTTTGGTTGAGAGAAAACCCAAAGGAAAATTGAGCGTTGAAATGGCGGGAAATAAGATTATTAGTTCGCTGAAGCCATTAAGAATAAAACGGAATAAACCAGAAACCACCTCTTATTTCCAGTTGAAATATTAATATTTAGGCCGAAAATTGCGCGAAATTCTGAAACTATATACGGTATAGCGGTAATAAAAAAGAGCACCTGCTAAGATGCTCCTTTTTATTATGCTTATTGTCACCTATTTTAAATAGAGTTCCATTTCAACTCTCCTGTTTTGCGCCCTGCCTACTGCAGTCTTATTTGTTGCAATAGGCATTGTTTCACCATAACCTTTTGCTTCCAACCTGTTTTCAGCTACACCCTTTCCAACCAAATAAGCTTTAACGGCATTTACCCTTGCCTGCGAAAGTATCATATTACTCAAATCACTGCCTACTGCATCAGTGTGACCGCTCAGGCGTAAATTGTAGTCGGGATATTCATTTATAATACTAACGATTTCATCGAGTTTGGGGAAAGACACAGGTTTAATGGTTGCCCTGCCTGTTTCAAAATAAATACCTCTTGTTGCAAAGTTCAACCGTTTTTTTGTCTCCTCTTTTACCTCGGGACAGCCATTGTTGCTTGCAGGCCCAGGAGTATCAGGACATTTGTCTGCCTCATTCGCTACGCCATCACCGTCCCTGTCTGCCGGGCAACCATTTACATCAACTACGGTACCGGCCGGAGTGTTGGGACATTTATCTAAGTTATCAGGCACTTTGTCACCATCTGAGTCAAGCGGACAACCGTTTGCATCAACCGGCGTTCCGGAAGGAGTATTCGGGCATTTGTCTTTAGAGTCCTCTACCCCATCTCCGTCAGCATCAGGACAACCGGAAAACTTAGCAAGACCAGGCACTGCAGGACATTTATCGTCAATATCCGCTACGCCATCTTTATCTGTATCGGGGCAGCCGGCCAGATCTGCAGAACCGGGTTGTTGAGGGCATTTGTCAACATAATCCGCCACTCCGTCTCCGTCGGTATCTACTGGACAACCTTTCGCATCAACCTTCACGCCGGGGGGCGTGTCAGGACACTTGTCCTTTTTATCAGGCACCCCGTCTTTGTCTGTATCCACGGGCTTTTTCAAGGAAAATATTAATCCAAGGTTATGCTGCAGGTAAATATCATTGCTACCATTTACCCTGCCATCCCATGCATCGTAAAACGGCCGTTCGAAAATGCTGGAAGCCTCAATGCCCATCGCATCATTGAACCTGAAAAATATACCAGCGCCAATTGCCAGATTAGCTTTTGTCTGTCCCTTCGAAATTTTGGTTCCCTCGACCCCATTTAAAAGTTGTCTCGAGTTGATGCGGGTTGCACCCATTCCACCAATTACAAATGGTGAAACTGCTGCATCTTCTTTAAGAAGGTAACCATTGTTCAACTTGTATTTCAGCATCAAATTAAGAACGATGAAATCTGCGTCGACTCCGATTGTTTGCGCATTCCGGGCATATTGTAAACGATTATATGAAAGCATCTCTACCAGGTTGAACGAAGGGTTGAGATATTGCTGCAATGAAATAGCACCTCCCGGCTTGAAGAATTTGAATTTATATATGCTGTAGTTGTGTTTGTAATTGATGGCATTGAGGTCGCCGATATACTCCGTTGCCGTTCCGTATAATCCAATCGCGCTTCGCTGCGCTACACCGCGGGAAAAGACGATGAGAAAAAATAGGGTAGAAATGGAATAGGTAAGTTTTTTCATTTATCAGAGTTTTAGCTGGATATCGAACAAATCGGTTTTATAATGCTACGGCATCCGGTTCTACAGACCAAGATGTCTCATTAAGATACCAAAAAATATAGATAGAGTTAATTAATTTATTGTTGCCCCGGTATAAATCATCCTAATTATCAGAATTTGACTTTGCGTGAAATAAGGCGTCAGTTGAAACGAGGTATAAAAAAATTGAGATTGTCAATAAGGTTCTGTTGGTTTCCCTATTGAGGGGTTGACGGTTTGATAAAAGGAATTGAACGAATGGAATCGCGATCGGTCATGTACAATCAGTTCATACAATTACTCTTTCTATGGCAGCCGGCGCATTATATAGGAACATTGTTTCTTTTAAGGTCCTACGCCCGGTGCCAAAACATACGGCAGCAGAATTTTTATCACTTTCAGTGACAAAATAAATCGCAATTGCTGAAACTATACCAGCGACGCAGGCTACGATTAAAATACTTTTCATGTCAGTTTTTTTGTGTAGATATTGCAATTGATGTACCGCCTCCTGCGTTTCAAAACGCTATTTCAATAGCTTTTTAAATCTTTCCAGCTCGCCAATCTCGACCGCAGAAAGCGTTTCATTGTTTTCATATTTTGATTTAAAAAACAAAACTCTTTTGTGCTGAGGGTATACTGTTAATATCGACTCTATCATATCGCCCACGCCTTCTTCTCTTTCAGAAGTTAGCGTCGCCGCAGGAAGAACGGATTTATCTCTCGTAGGCATCTTGTTGATGATTGCTTCGATTGTTGCAAGTTTACCCGGTGATATATCCTTTATTTTAGACGCCTTTCCATGAAGACCCTGTAACTGTTTTTTACTCAAACTGCCCCGCTCTCTGTACTGCTTGTACAAACTGATTATAAACGAAGAAATCGGGTAGGCCACGATACAATCTTCCAACACCTCATTTATAATGTCAATTCCTTGTTTTTTCGGTACCATATTAATGCTGCTGTAAATCAAACAAATGTAGCAAAACTGTGACAACCCGTGCTGACGGCCCACCCCTTTCTTAAACGCTATCTGCAGCCTATCGACAAAAATTGCCGCTGGTTGCATTCTGTCTTTACATTCCTGCTAATTAAAAACAGCTTTGTCAATTGAAAACACTTTTCAGCACATTAAACATCTAAAAGGGACCAGATGAAAAAAGTAATCAAGTGGACAGGCTTAGTCATTTTTGCTATCCTCACCGGGATTGTTATTGTTACTGCAACCGGACAACACAAGAAATACCGTGCACCTTACCCATCCATTAAGGCAAGTGGGGATTTGGCGGTGATAGCAAGAGGAAAACACCTGGTATTTGACATTGCTCACTGTGCAGACTGCCACAGTAATGCGAATGTGGATTCATTATTACAATTGGGATTAGACGTACCGTTGAGCGGCGGCAAACTATTTGCTTTACCGCTTGGAAAAATCTATACAAAAAACATTACCCCGGATAAGGAAACCGGAATTGGCGAATACAACGATGCCGAAGTTGCCCGGACATTACGATATGGAGTGCACCCAGATGGTACAGCGGTTTTCAACTTTATGCCCTTCCATAATATCAGCAACGAAGACATGACAGCTATCATATCTTACCTGCGTACACAAAAGCCGGTGCGCAACCAGGTACCCCAATACAGTCTTAATGCTCTGGGCAAAGTGGTGAATGCCTTTATGGTAGAGCCGGTCGGGCCAAGTGAAGATATTGCTGAAAAAATAGTCCCTGACACAACTGCCGGGTATGGCCGTTACATGGTTCACAACCTTGCAAACTGCGGGGGTTGTCATACGAGGCACGACTTAAAAGGTGCGCCGGTCGCAGAAGCCTTTGCGGGCGGTAGCCCGATGAAGAAAAAAGGTTTTGCAACACTAACGCCGCCTAACCTTACCCCTGACTCAACTAGCAGGATTTTTGGATGGACACAGGAAATGTTTATAAAACGGTTTAGGATGGGTAAATTAATTGAGCACAGTGAGATGCCATGGAATACCTTTAAAAGGATGAACGACACTGAGCTAAAAGCGATTTACAACTATTTGAAGAAAGTAAAGCCAGCAAAAACAACTCTAACTGAAAAATAAAACGGGCTAGTTGACGATGAGGTCAAACGCTGGTACAATCATTCATCATCACCACAATCTATATATCCGCAATTGAGGCATTCAAAGCACTGTTCATTTTCATTGAGCACCAGAACCGCCTCACATTTAGGACATTCCCTTTCTGTTGTCTTCAACCTGATCTCGTGCGTTAAGACCGGTTCAAACCCGGTATTTTGCTGCTGTTGCATTGATTATATTTTAGGTAAACAACTGTTAGCAGTTAGTTTGTAAATGGTTCAACAAAATTAGAATTGAAAATATAAAAGACCGTGAATGATTTAGTAACATATGTAGATAAGTTTTCCTGGTAAAGAATGTATCAGGGTTGTCAATATTGGCATGAATGGCGCAGGCCACATCCTTTTAAGCAAAAAAAAATGGCCCGGATTACGGGCCATTTTTGATCTTATAATCTTAGCTGATTAACCGCGGTTATCAGTACCCGGTCTTTGTTCCTGTTCTCTTGGTCTGAACTCAGGCTTAGGCATTAAAGCCTTACGACTGAGTTTAAACTTTCCTGTTTTAGGATCAAGTCCAATCAGTTTCACTTTCACTACGTCGCCTTCATTTAGCACCCCTTCCATAGTTTCCAGTCGTTTCCAGCTTATTTCACTGATATGCAATAAACCTTGTTTGCCCGGCATAAATTCTACGAAGGCACCAAATTCCTTAATTCCTTTCACGGTCGCTTCATAAACATCGCCTACCTGTGGTACGGCCACAATACTTTTGATCCATGCGACGGCTTTATCCAGACCTTCTTTTACAGGTGAAAATATGCTCACCTCACCTACGTTACCAACCTCTTCGAGATTGATTGTAGTACCCGTTTCACGCTGAATCTCCTGTATTACCTTACCCTGCGGCCCGATGACTGCACCGATAAACTCTTTATCAATAAACAGTTTCTCCATTCTCGGAGCATGTGGTTTAACCTCAGGACGCGGAGCTGCCATACAAGCGTACATTGCATCGAGAATATGAAGGCGACCACGACGGGCCTGTTGCAGCGCCTGCGTCATTACATCCATACTGAGACCGTCGACCTTAATGTCCATTTGTACACCGCAAATGCCGTCACGGGTACCTGTAACTTTAAAATCCATGTCTCCCAAATGATCCTCATCTCCAAGGATGTCTGTAAGAATTGCAAATTCACCTGTGCTGCGGGTAATGAGTCCCATAGCCACGCCGCTTACGTGTTTTGCAACAGGAACGCCGGCATCCATAAGAGCCAGTGAGCCCGCACATACTGTAGCCATAGAAGAGGAACCGTTACTTTCGAGAATATCGCTTACTACACGAACTGTATATGGATAATCGTTGCCCGGCATCATTTGCTTCAAACTCCTCATCGCCAGATTTCCGTGACCTACTTCCCTTCGGCCAACACCTCTCATCATCTTAACCTCACCTGTAGAAAACGGCGGGAAATTGTAGTGTAGGATAAAGTTGCTGTAATCAGATTTTGCGGCACTCTCAATCAACAGTTCATCAAGCTTGGTTCCAAAAGTTACGGTGGTCAAAGATTGCGTTTCGCCCCTTGTAAAAAGAGCTGAACCATGCGGTGTTGGCAGCGGATCTACCTCCATTGTTAAAGTACGAACATCTTCAAGGCCACGGCCGTCGAGTCTAATTCTCTCGTCAAGCATCATGTTTCGTACTTCCTCCCACTGCAGATCAGCATAATATTTCTTTGCCAGTTTTTTATCGCTGTCTGTTGCCTCAGCGCCGAGGCTTGCTACTAACTCATCTTTAATAGTACCAAACGCTTCGCTCCGTGCGTGTTTGCTTGAGCCACTTTTCGCAATAAGCCTGATCCTATCTTTTGCAAATTCAATTACTTTATTCCTCAGTTCTTCGTTTTCTTCTGGTTTTGCATATTCACGCTTACCAGCTACTCCGGCCTTATTTCTTAATTCCTGCTGGGCCGCAATATGCAGCCTGATCGCTTCGTGAGCAGTTTGCAAAGCATTGACAAGATCTTCTTCTGAACATTCTTTTGCTTCACCTTCAACCATCATCAGGTTTTTCTCGGTAGCGGCAATAATAAATTCAAAATCAGCCTTTTCAAGTTCAGAACGAGTAGGATTTATAACCATATCGGCGCCGATTCGGGCGATACGAACCTGACTGATGATTTCCTTAATGGGAATATCTGAAACAGCCAGCGCTGCAGAGGCGGCAAGGCAAGCCAGAGAGTCAGGCATAATTTCGGGATCACTTGAAATCAAGCTGATTAATACCTGCACTTCGCAATAATAATCCTCGGGAAACAGAGGACGAAGCGAACGGTCAATTAACCGGCTGGTTAATATTTCATAGTCGTTCAGTCTTGCTTCCCTTTTAAAGAAAGAACCCGGAATTCGACCAGCGGCTGCGAATTTCTCCTGGTAGTCTACTGATAAAGGAAAAAAATCCTGGCCTTCACGAGCCTCGGTGTTTGCTACGACAGTAGCTAATAATATACAATTTCCCTGGCGAACAGTAACAGCTCCGTCTGCCTGACGGGCTAATTTCCCTGTTTCAATTGTTACTTCGCGGCCTCCGCCGATATCGAAGCTCACATTAATAGGTTGAGATAACATATAGATAACAATGTTTGAAACAAAACAACAGGTACAAAGGAGGGACAAAAAGCCCTGGTGTTTTGATTAATAATTTAATAATGCAGACCAAACGGTACAAACACAAAAAACTATTCCCAACTGGGTGTATTCAGTTGGGAATAGATAATATCATAGGAAGATAATTACTTTCTTAAGCCCAATCTCTCGATCAATCCGCGATAACCCTGCAGATTATGTCTTTGTAAATAAGTCAGCAAACGCTTACGTTTACCCACCAGCTGCATGAGTCCACGATGAGTGGAAAAATCTTTTTTATTTGCCTGCAAATGTTTTGAAATCTGGCTGATACGTTCAGTTAGCAAAGCTACCTGACCTTCAATAGACCCTGTGTTTGTAGCTGCACCAGCGAACTCTGTAAAAATGCTTGCTTTTTTTTCTGTAGTTAAAGACATCACGAATTGTTTAAATAGACACCAATTTTTTTATTTTCTTATATTGGCTGCAAAAGTATGAGAATATTGTAAAATTCCGAAATTATAAAATCAAATATTTCTTAATTAATTAGCAACAATAAAATTTAACACCTGCTTTGATTAACAAAAAAAAATATTGTAAATTAGCAGTAGCCGACAAAACTTTAAAAATTGCCATATGACTAACATTGAAAGAATCGAACATTGGGGCGAAACCCATCATCCCATGTGGGTTGACATCGTTCGCATCGGTCTTGGAATTTTCCTCTGCTATAAGGGAATCGATTTTTTAAGAAATATGGGAGTAATCAACGAGCTGATCTCAAACCACCTCTCCTATGGTTCGTTTTTTACTATAATGCTGGGACATTATATTGTTTTTGCCCATATTCTTGGCGGCATTTTTCTCGCGCTGGGTGCCTTTACCCGCTTTGCCTGCCTCATTCAAATACCGATCTTATTAGGTGCGCTTATTTTTGTCAACTTTTCCAACGACGTATTGCGACCTTACTCAGGATTTATTATTTCTCTTCTGGTTCTCTTATTACTCGTCTACTTCTTAATTGCGGGCAACGGTTCACTGGCTTTTAGCTTTGATGAAAAAGAAGAAAAAGCCCGAAAAATACGCGGTTAATATAGTAGATATTAACCCTAACAATTAACAGACAGTACCGCCGGCTGACCAAGTTAGTGTCGGCTCAACTGTTGTTTTGTTTAAGAATACCATAATTCCTTCGCGAAAGTCGGGCGGTTACACGATTCTACGCACTTTTCACCGAAAACACCATAAAACAAGATTGGTTCCGGGAAATGGATCAACTCGGGGTGCCCGCCCTCTAACTGTCCTTCTAAAAGCTTCATCGATTGATGTTTTTAACCACCTTTCAAACACCACCATAAACCTGCAGTCAGACGGGCAGACGAGTGATGTGATGCAACCGCTCCTGCAACAGTTGCAAAATGGCAGAAGAATTGAGAAATGCCGAACGCTTTTTAATCAACCAGTTCGGCAGCTGATCTTTCTATTAATTTTGGAGCGAATTTTTAACCGAGCCTGTCCCACTAAATGGACTTTACTATTCGCCGTAATTCGCCCGTCCTCACGATGATGTCCGATGTTATATTTGCAAAAATGGACATTGAAGAAGCTCACTTTTACAGTAACAAATGACCTCATTTATGACCAGCGTATGCATCGGATATGCAGTTCGCTAACTAATGCTGGTTTCGACGTTACCCTGATAGGGAGAGAAATGGCGACGTCAATTATACTTAAAAGGGAAGGATATAGGCAGAAGCGTTTGCATTGTAGTTTTAAGAAGGGAAAATTAATGTACCTTGAATTTAACCTTAGGCTGCTTTTTTGTCTTCTCTTTATTTCAACAGATTGCTACGTCGCCATTGATCTTGATACAATTATACCAAATTTCATTGCTTCGGCAATCCGAAGAAAACGAAGGGTTTATGATGCTCACGAACTTTTTACGGAATTAAAGGAAGTAATCAGCCGCCCCCTCACCCATCGCATCTGGCAAATGATTGAACAAGTCTTTGTACCAAAGTATTCACAAGGTTATACAGTTAACGATTTTATTGCAGGTTATTTTAAGGAAAAGTATGGGGTCCAATACGATATAGTAAGGAACCTTCCATTTTTATCAACATTACCTCACATTCCCAATGCCAGCGATCGGTTCATAATTTATCAGGGAGCAGTCAATGAAGGACGAAGCTTTGAAACGCTTATCCCAGCTATGAAGTTAGTGAATGCGAGACTGGTAGTGTGCGGCGACGGCAACTATTTTAAACAAGTTGAACAATTTATTGTGACTGAAGGGGTTCAAGATAAAGTTGTTCTGATGGGAATGGTACCGCCTGAGGAGTTGAAAAACATTACACCGCGCGCTACTGCCGCCGTCATGCTTTTCGAATGCTACGGTTTAAACCAATATCAATCGTTGTCTAACCGCTTTTTTGACTATATCATGGCAGGTGTACCACAAGTTTGTGTAGACTATCCGCAGTACAAAATATTGAATGACATTTACAGAGTAGCAACGTTAATCTCTGATACTCAACCTGAAACAATTGCAGGGGCTTTAAACAATCTGCTCAGCAATACTGTTTATTATAATACTCTTCAGCGGAATTGCTTTACGGCAAGAGAAGAGTTGAATTGGCAAAACGAAGAGAAAATATTACTGCATTTTTATGAAAGGCTTTTCGAAACGCGACTGCCGCCGAAGACCTGGTTTGTGAAGCGGCAAGACGGTTCACAAAATTCTTAAACTATCCGGATTGAAATTAAAAGCAATACTGGTAATGTAGGGGTTTGTCATCAACGCAGACAGCATCAATATTAACTGACATAGGAAGCAACAGCAGATAAAGAAAATGGAATTGGATAAACACCTTCACATAATAAGCTTAAACATTCCCTATCCTGTCGATTATGGTGGTGTATTTGACCTCTTTTACAAATTGCCAGCGCTGAAACAATTGGGAATAAAAATTCACCTGCATTGCTTTAAATATGGGCGGGATGAACAGCCGATCTTAAACGATTATTGCGAAAGTGTCAACTATTATGAACGAACAACCGGTCCGGCTGCCCTTTCCCTAAGATATCCTTATATCGTTAAGAGCCGGGTGAGTTCGGAGTTAGCTGAAAAAATTGCAATGGATGACTACCCGGTTTTAATGGAGGGAGTACATTGCACCTCGTTGTTGAATGACACCCGGTTTCAAGGGAGAAGTTTTTTTGTGAGGCTTCATAATGTTGAACATATTTACTACCATCACCTTTATCGTTTTTCAGACTCTTTGCTCAAAAAGCTTTATTATTTATGGGAGAGTTTTCTCTTAAAGAATTATGAGAAACAGATCGCCGATAAAGCTGATTTTTTATCGGTTACACAAAAAGATGCTGCAGTTTTTAGCGCTATAGGGGCTGAAAAGGTCCATTTTCTTCCCCTGTTTCTACCTAAGTGGAAGATTAAAACACTGTCAGGCAAGGGCAATTTCTGTCTCTATCACGGTGATTTGAGCGTTGCGGAAAACGAAAAAGCTGCAAAATGGTTACTAACTAACGTGTTTGATGACATAGCCATTCCTTTTGTTGTCGCGGGAAAGAATCCATCCAGGCAGCTGGCAAAAATATCTGCGGGTAATCGTTCCACTTGTATTATTGCGAATCCAGCCGAAAGTGAAATGCAGGACCTGATTGAAAAAGCGCACATCAACATCATACCTTCCTATAATTCGACCGGCATCAAACTTAAACTGTTAAATTCCTTATTTAACGGGCGGCACTGCATCGTTAACCAATTAACAGTTGACGGAACAGGCCTGGACAAGGCATGCTATATCGCTACCGATGCGTCCTCATTTAAAAATGCAGTGTTAGACTTGTACGGCAAGATTTTCTCGGAAAACGACCTTGTTTTAAGACATCAACTTCTCGATGATGCATTTGACAACGAGAACAATGCCCTAAAACTAACGGAAATCATCTGGCCAGGCCAGCCGCTGTAGTGGGAAAAATCAGCTTGACGCACACTTTTTGTTCGCCGCACTTTCCTGTCAAATTGCAAATAATATCGTCTTTTCAAGGCCAATGTTATTCTGTCAATTTTTAGATGGCAATCGATTCTAATTACCTGTTTTCGGTATCCGGCTCTCATCTTTACTTTTGAACCCGTACTTTTGCCGGCCATGTTGAAAGAGCTATCCCGGACTCTAAAAATTTCTACCCCACTAATTATTAGCAACGTCTCGCAAATCGGGCTGGGATTGATTGACAGTGCGATGATTGGTGCTGTTGACTATAAACAACTTGCCGCTTCATCACTCGTGCTAAACGTAATTTCCATTCCACAAATATTGGGAACCGGGATTGCGATTGCAATTTCACCACTTACAGCAATTGCAAACGGACAAAACAATATTTACGAAGCTTCTAAAACTTTATTTAATGGATTCCTTTTATCTGCTGTTGCGGCGGTGGTAATTGCCCTTACAATGGTCATGTCCCAAAACCTTTTATTTCATCTTGGGCAAGACAAAGAGGTCGCACTCCTAAGCGTGCCTTTTTACAACTTACTTGCATGGTCTCTTATCCCGATGCTCATGTTTGCTGCAGTAAAACAATTTTCCGATGGGCTTGAATTCACAAAAACGGCAATGATGTTATCGCTCATTTCATTGCCACTAAACGCATTTCTAAATTGGATCTTCATTTATGGCAAGTTTGGTTTTGAACGGCTGGAACTGGCGGGAGCAGGTTTAGGCACTCTCATAACAAGAATAGTGATTGCCGTTACGCTTATTTTAATTGTTGCACGACACAAACGGTTTAGACCATACATACAGATACGGAGAAAGGCATGGAAGTTAGACACGAAAACGTGGAAAGACTTATTACATATTGGCATTCCGACCAGTATGCAGTATGGAATGGAAGTAGCTGCGTTTTCCATTTCGGGTATAATGATTGGCTGGTTGGGGGCAACTTCGCAGGCAGCACACCAAATTGCCCTTAATCTGGCATCTGCAACTTTTATGGCATCCTCAGGTTTGGCACTTGGCGGTTCCATACGCATTGCTAATGCTTTTGGCCGGAACGAAAAAATGTTATTGCGAAGCATTGGTGTCAGTACTATAGCAGGAAGCCTGATGTATGGCGTGTTCTGTGCCCTTTTATTCATTTTATTTAAAGACCACCTGCCCTTGTTATTTACCAATAATGCGCAAGTGGCTACTGTTTCGTCTGCCCTGCTTGTTTTTGCGGCTTTGTTTCAAATTTCAGATGCTTCCCAGGCAATTGGTGTGGGTCTCCTGCGAGGGATGAAAGATGTGAAAATTCCAACTGCTTTTGTAGCCATTGCATATTGGCTGATAGGTATACCCATCGGTTACTACCTCGCTTTCAAACTTGGAATGGGCGCCCCGGGCATTTGGTTGGGATTTGTAACCGGACTGACCGCTTCTTCAATTTTATTAAATACCAGGTTTTTACAAAAGAGTAAAGTAGTAACGTAAAACTCCTTCAATGATCACTGAATTGCCGGATACACCGCTTGACATTTTTTCTCGAAAACTGACAAGTCGAATGATTCCTACTGCAAAAATTTCAGCCCTTTTCGTACTGGCCTTTTAGTTGATTTGTCAATAGCGAAACCTTAATTAACTCATCTTCAAAAGGAGGTTATTATGACACTCGCAAAAAGAAATGGCAACCTGTTTAACTCTCTGCCAAATTTATTTGACGACTTTTTAAGCAAAGATCTGTTTGACTGGGGCAATTCAAATTTCTCTATGACAGGGACAACCGTTCCGGCTGTGAACGTGAAAGAAAACGCCGAGTCATTTGTGGTTGAAATGGCGGCACCAGGCATGAAGAAAGAAGACTTCAAGGTAGAATTAAACAACAACGTACTGACCATCAGGTCTGAGCAAAAACAGGAACAAGAGGAAAAAGATAATGAGCGTTTCACCAGGAGAGAATTTAGCTATCAATCATT
>Ga0068627_1000173_pt1 | contig 12486 bp, 12 predicted proteins | sample InSIn1gowninarea_FD_77430 | JGI IMG/M metagenome (GOLD analysis project Ga0068627, IMG submission 77430) | Clean room microbial communities from NASA Spacecraft Assembly Facility at Jet Propulsion Laboratory, Pasadena, California, USA -... ... | reverse complement strand
GCATGTTACCTAGTCAATAGATCACCTTCATAAGCATTGGAAGATGAGACTCCACAAGAGGTACGGATTGGTAAGAAACCTTCTCTTTCACATCTAAGGGTATTTGGATGTGATGCATATGTACATGTTCCAAAGGAGAAAAGAACAAAGTTGGATAGTAAATATGAAAAGTGCATCTTTATTGGGTATAAGGATGGTTTAAAAGGTTACAAGATTTGGAACCCAAAAACAAGGAAGGTTGTGTACAACTAAGATGTGATATTTATAGAGGTGAAAGATGTTATTAAACATGAATTCCTTCCAAAGGAACCTGAGAAGATAGAGTTTGAGCTAATGGAGGAAGAATCAGACTCTATAGTAGAACAGGAATTAGAAGTTGAAGAGCCACAAACTCTGGATGTGAGACGATCAGTTCAAGAAAGAAAGCAGCCAGAAATGTATCATCCATCTGTTTTCTGTTCAAATTTTGCTTTATCTATTACTGATGATGATCCTAGAAATCTAAGGGAAGCAGTAGATTTAGAGGATGGAAAACTATGGAAAGAGGCCATGGTTGATGAAATGGCATATTTGCACAAAAATGAGGCTTGTGATCTAGTGGAGTTTCTATTGCGGAAAATGGGTATTTAAGAAGAAGATGAATGCATAAGGAAAGGTGGAGAAACATAAAGCTCGTTTGGTAGAAAAAGGTTATTCCCATGTGTTGGGAATTGATTTTGGTGATATTTTTTTTCCTATAGCCAAGGTAGCTCGTATTAGATTACGTTTATCTCTTGTTGTTGCATTTGATTTTGAGTTAGAAAAGATGGATGTGAAGACAACATTTCTTCATGAGGATCTGGAAGAAGAGATCTACATGAAGCAACCTTAAAGCTTTGTGGTGAAGGGTAAGAAAGAGCTGGTATGTAAGTTAAAAAAGTATCTATATGGGTTAAAACAGCCCCCAAGGATGTGGTTTCATAAATTTGATACATTTATATGGGGACTTGGTTTCACGAGAAGTAAAGAAGATCAATGTGTGTATTTTAAATTAATTGGTGATCGTGTTATTTATTTATTCTTTTATGTGGATGATGTGTTGTTGGTTGGAAATGACAAAGAAATTGTCCATAATTTGAAGACCCGATTGTCCTCCAAATTCGACATGAAAGATATTGGTGCTGCAAACTATATTTTGGGAATGGAAATTAAACGAAATCGAGAAAAGAGGAAGCTTTGGTTAAACCAGAGGAAGTATGTTGAGATAATACTACAAAGCTTTAATATGTAGGATAGTAAACTGATGAAGGGTCCTATTCTTGTAGGTGTAAAGTTATCTGTTAAACAGTGTCCCAAGACACAAGAATAGGAAGAGGACATGTCTCGTGTTCCATATGAAAGTGAAGTTGGTAGCTTGATGTATGCAATGGTCTACACATGTCTCGTATTCCATATGCAAGTGCAGTTGGTAGCTTGATGTATGCAATGGTTTATAGTAGACCAGACATTGCACATGAAGTGGGAGTATTGAATAGGTTTATGTCAAAACCAAAAGCATTGGACAACAGTGAAGTGGGTTTCCACATATTTGTGTGGCACTAGTGATTATGGTTTATGCTACCAAGGAAGACTAGGATTGGACATAGTTTTTGACATCCATGGCTTTGTTGATGCAGAATAGGTTGGAGATCTGGATCAGAGAAGATCTACATGTGGGTATGTGTTTAACCTGTTTGGAGGTGCAGTCAGTTGGATGAGTAAGAGACAGACTCTAGTGGCACTTTCAACTAGAGGGGTAGAATACATGGAAACCACTCATGAAAGCAAGGAAGAATTTTGGTTGTAGAGATTGTATTCAAGCATGGGGTTAGTACAACAAGCTATAAGGATAGACTATGACATCCAAAGTGTAATTTTCTTGGAAAAGAACCCTACTTATCATTCAAACACAAAGCACATTTATGTTCAGTATCACTTTGTGAGGGATATGGTTGAGGAAAAAATGTTGTTGCTAGTAAATGTGGACACTTTGAAGAATATTGTAGATGCATTGACAAAGTCTATGAGCACTGAGAGGCTCTCTTGGATTATAGAAACAATGGGTGTTGTGGGGCTGGATCAATCACTAAGCTATCCTTTGGAAAGAAAACAGCAAGTGGTAGAATGTCAGTTTGTGTTATATTATTTCCATGACTAGCCCACACACAGGGGGTATGTAGGGGGGTGGCAGCCCCCCTACACGGGGTCCGGAGAAGCACCCTGGGAAAAAAAAATTGGACCTTATATTAGGTGGGCAGACATACCTATGGTTTTGTGCATGGATTTCACACATGGTTTTGGACATGATATTTTACTGTCCATGGTATTTTGTAGATCCAGTCAAGGGAACTACGATTATGTTCTAATCCAAAGTTAATGGGTTGGGGCTTATGGATGCTTCAGCATGTATATATATGTATTGTAACATTGAAAGGAACATAATGAAAAATCAATCTGGTAGTCCTGGTTTTGGGATCTAGGGGAAAATATCTATGTATATATGTTTTTGTTGGTAGGCTAAATTGTCATATTTTTTAACCTCTATCCTACTCTAGAGACATGACCTAAACCTCTGTTTTAACCTGAGAACCTATTAATTCTTGTACCTTTCTAAGAAATCATGCACATTCCTACACCCTCTTTGTATTTTCATATTGAAAAGCTTTTCATGGACTTAATTACTTATTTCTAGATTTTATACCTTTAATTATCCTTGCAACTAATATTTTTCTTTCCTAGAGTATTTGATAAACAAAGGTATTAATCGTTTTGATATAATGGTTGAGTGCAGGTAGGATTCCTACACCAACTAGTGGATTCATGCACTCCCGTGACAACTCACCAACCAACGTGTATCTTTAGTAAAGGATCATTTGACCTCGAGTTGGGCTCGGAGCGGGAGAGAAATCAGTAGATGGAAGATCAAGAGCTCAGCGAGATATCTTAGATTAGTATTTTGTAAATAGCCGAAAGGCTTAGTTAATCTAACGTTATGATTTTGTTACGGTCATAGGCTTGAAGGCTTGTATATAATGTAACACTGATAGGAATTAGGAGCGATGCTATGGTAAAATTTTGCGATGAGATTGTAATTATTTTGGAGTATCGCCTCGTTGGGTTGGATTGCAGATCCAAGATGTATTTTTTCTTTTGAAACTAATATAAAGGAATGCGCCAGTACGCAGTTTCATTTTCTATTTGCGTTGTGATGAATCTTTGACCGATTGTATTTCTCGATTTTATAACAGGGAAACGAGCTGGTTGGGTAGGGCCCAGCCAAGCCAGCTCAATCTCCCTTTCTTTTAAAGGTGTGTTAACTTAATTTGAAGTGTAGGAATGAATTTGTTATTTACTATGATTTTCCTCACAAGTTACAAATTTAATTTAATTTACAGTTATTGTGTTACGGATCCATGGTGTGCAGGCTTATAAGTATTTGATTTCAATTTCCATAAGATTTCCTTTGTAATTCTTGATTTTATTTCTACAAGACCAGTACAAGAACATTGCCTGTACTAGTGCCTTCCTCGTTCTGCAAGTTGATTTCATTGGTTCAGTTTCGCAAGTCATTTACTCCTTTCCTTTAGAAAAATTTCTTTATTCTTCAATGTAAGATTGATGTTTGTTTCTAAACTAAGGGAATTATTAATATCCGAGGTTTCACTTAAGATTTAATTGTGTTGTGATGAATATGGAATAAACGTTATAGTAACTTATAGGTATGTGCTTGCATTGAACAATTTCAAAGAAAGGGTTGAATTTCATGATTAATTATTAAACGAACCTTATGAATTAAAACATTAAAAGGAAGATCTAAATTATATGCACAACTTCTTAGGAAAATCTTGTTTACACAACCAGTAAATTTCCATAATTATATAGAAGAGTTTTTTTGTTTTAAAGAGAGATTTACTTTAACTTTTGAAAATCATTTCTTATCTAGAATATAAGTTTGGTTGAAGCATATTTCTTCTTGTAAGAATTTATTTTCAAATTTTGTTTTCTTTGCACTCTATTTCACTTAACACACCTTTTATTTTTCGAAAGTAATCTAGAAACCAAGTGCAAAAATAATAATTATCTGGTGTAGGAACCTCAAATGCGGTACAGGATAAGAGTGTTCTAGCTCGGAGACTTAGAGTTCTTGCACGAAGGTTAGAACTTTAGTACAAGCATAAAACATTCTTCCGGTATTAAACCTCATTCTAGTGCAGGGACAATGTTTTGGTACAAGAATGTTGTTGTAGTACAAGAATAACAATTTAGTGCAGGAAAGAATATCCTTAAAGAAGACAGATACACTAAATAACTTTTTTATCACATAGTCTCACTGAAGGTAAATATAAAGGGTCATTTCATTAGTTAATATTGTTCACAATGAATAAAGAACCCATTTTAGTTTCTAAAAAAATGCTTTTCATTTATTCCAGCATTAGACTTTCTTTGAGTATCAATTGTCACTTGATCATCATTTTTCTTTCAATTATGTAAATTTGTGATTTAAGAAGTAGGAATAGAATTAGGAAAAGTTTGTATCATTTTTGGCATTTCCTATGCTTTGCCTCTAAGTTTAGGAAACCCCGGGATTGATAATTAAGTGTTGAAGGAGTCTGTTGTGATCCATGCAACCAACATTTTCGCACCGTTGCTAGGGAGGGGATTTAAAATTGGTAAGAATTTTCCGAAAAAAAAATCCAACATTAGGGGTAATTCTTCTATTATTTTTCTGCAATGTGCTTCTATTGGTTCAAGGATTTTATGAGTGTTGATTACTTATTTTAATTGTAGCATTTTATTGAGTTTTTATTTTGTCATTATTTTAGATGAATGCCTAAAAAGGGTAGGGGTCCTTAGCCCAATAAGGGCCAAAGAAACACTGATAAATCTGAAAAAATTTCTCATATTGGGCCTTCTCTTGTAGGAATAAATTCCAAGAAAATGCAAACCCACCACGTAGGAACTATCCACTTGGATTCTGGAAATAGTAGTTCAGGTGTGACACAACTAGCTAAGGGGAAGAAGGAGATTGTTGGACTTCAAAATGATTTGACCCATAGTTGGCCTTCTCAACTTGTTGAGAGTGGTTTATTTGGAGGTACTAAAATGACAAAACACAAAGATCATGCTGAGGGAACAAGCGAAAATCAAGTAAATGAGGAACAATCCACCTTTGGATTTTGAATCATGGATCTGGATACAGTCATACAAATGAAGAATATTAATCCATTGACTCTTCCTCATTTCCATGTTAAGGTACACGAGGACCTAGATTCTTTCTATTTGAGTTTGATATCTTATGTAGAAGCTATGATTACTCATCAGATGCTTAGAAGTTAAATTTGTTTCCTACAACTCTCAAGGACACAGTACTACGTTGGTTCAGGGGCTTAGGAGGAAACATTAAAGCTTCCTGGGAGCAAATGAAGAGAGTATTTTTGTTAAAATATCAAGAATATTGTAAAATTAGAGAGATGCAAGACGAGATATTCACCATTGTACAAGATGATGATGAAACCTTGGAGGACTATTTGAAATATTTTTGTATATCCTCCAAAGGTCGAAGCACAAATTTGATCTAAGTACCATTAGAACCTTGTTCTTACGTGGGCTTGTTGATGATGCTAGGAATAATTTAAATTTGTTAGGACAAGGGGATATTGCTCAAAAACCTTTTGATCAAATTTGCGCCCATGTAGGAAATTCTCAAGGAACTAATATAGATTTGGCAAAGGAATCCGAACTAGAAATAGCAAACTTGGATCTACTAATGTTATTCTTATTGGTTTGGAAAATAAAATGGACAATATGAAAAATGAAATAATGAATATTGTTAGCAGACAAATAAACTCTTTCAAATTTCAACAAAAACTTGAAAAATAACAAGATACATTGTCTATTTTTTTTCCAAAATGTAGGAAAAAGCATCCTTTGAAAAAATGTCCTTATGATATTAAAGGAACTAATAAATGTGTAATTTGTACGGAGAACCATGCCACCGAAAAATGCCCCTCCATATATGGATTGAAAGCAATATTCGAGGGAGGGGAGCCAGAACCTAAGTCATTTCATGTTATTGGAGTATGAAGAAATTGGCCTCAGGTAAATGTAGGTATGGCTCATGAACTTCCACCACATTTTTTAGTTATAATGCACATCCATATTCCTATCCTAACACTAATCGTTCTCAACATTGACAGCATGGGAACCACTATCAGTATGTACAACCCTTCCAATTTTGGAAACAAGGTTGGATAGGTCCAAACCATTCACATCATTCTTATCCTACACCTATGCATTCATACCCTCCTACATATGCACCTTACCCAATGCCACAACCATCATTACCCCAATTAAGTCAACCTATGCCACCATTACCTTTACCTCCACCTTTTTTACTACCTCAACTACCTGCTCAACCCATACCAAATCCCAATAACAAAGAGGTACAAATGATACATTCCATGAACCCACTTCTTCTACCCAGTTATATTTCCATGTAGTTTGGGGTCAATGTCCTCCAACTGAGATCGGGGAAGGTAGTAACATCATAAAAATAAAAACAGCCCATGCTGATTATTGAAGAGAAAGGCAAGGAAGAAATTCATAGCCATTCTGGGAAAAATGTCAGCATTCAACCTATCCTCATACCTCTTGATCCTTTACCATCTTCTTCGAATTGGCCTCCCTATCCAGAGAGACTAGTTATGGAGAAGAATGACCCCAATCCTGAGTCTATTCTACCTTCTGAGCTTAGAAATATTTTTATAAAGGTCCCTTTGCTCCAAGCTATCAAATATATCCCCAGCTATACCAAAATAATTATGGAACTCTATATCAAGAATCCAGGAAGGAAAAGTGTAGAACCCCAAACTATTCAATTTGTTGGAAGAGCAACAGAGTTGATGACAAGGTGTGTGCAAATGGAAAAATACACCAATCATGGAAACCCTGTTGTCTCTATTCAAATAAGTGATGTCCTTGTATCCAATGTGCCTATAGAACTAGAGGAAGCCATTAATATTATGACAAAGAAAACCATGGATTAGCTTGGGTTGGTCCATATTCTTCCTACTCCCATTGTGCTTGAATTAGCAGACAAATCTAAGATCAAGCCAAAAGGAGTTTTAGATGATGTGGTTGTTTCTATAGACTCTTGGGAATATCCCACAAACTTCATTGTGATTTAGTGAAAGAATCTTATGGGATAACATCCCTTTATCTTGGGATGACCATGGCTTTCTAAACCTGATGCTTACATTGGATGTCGTTTTGGTGACATCTACATTTCACATGGGGACTCTCAGAAGAAAGTAACCTTATATCCACCTACTAGATCTATCTAGGAGCTTTGAGATACCTTATGGATAGATTATAGTATTGATGAGGAGACACAGTCAGTTTCTATGATGCATCATCATACCAAGTCAATCCAGGAGGGTGAGATATAAGAATTCCTGAATAATCTAGACACTGCCAAATTTTGAATCATTGTATCAGCTCTGTAGTTTTGATTTTTAGGAAATTCATGATCTACAACCTTCCTCACCACTATCTCTAGAAGCACCTCTTTGCACTCTCAAACTTGAAACCACTCTTGTTGAAATTAGTCCAAGCAAATCTTTATATATCAGTTCAGACCTAGATTCCTTTCAACAAGAGTAACTTGTTAGTTTGTTGCGAGACCATATTGACACCTTTGCATGGGGCTAAGAAGACATGAAAGGCATCCCTCCTAAAACTTGTATTCACCACATTTATATTCGGGAAGGAGCCCGACCAGTCTGACAACCTGTTGTGGCCACCAACAACCCCCCTCTTTGTTTAGTATCAATAATGACGCTAAGCAAAGGGAGACCCTTAATAAAAATCCAAAAAACATTTTTTATATAACTTTTTGTGTTATACTCCTTAAAGTTATATCACGTCGCATGGATAAGATAAAAAATTCCTTCATGAACATAATAAAAAACTGCGAAAACAGTGACGCGAAATCCATCACATCGCATACATTAAGAACCACTCTTAAAAGAAGATCTTAAGAAATATTCGACGGCCGATATGCGACGTCGCATATCGCAATATCGCATAAGTAGCATACAATGATTTAATGACTCGTCGCAATCTTCGATCTGCGATCACACATTTTCAATGCTACGATCTGCGACGCTGTGATTTACGACGAATGCGATTTGTGATCTGCGGTGAAACATCTACAATGACGCGATTCTGCGATCGCTCATCGCAAATTTTCCTCGGCTCAGCATTCAAGAAAAGCTGTCTCTAAACCAAAAATTAGGCACGTGCCTTAAAGGAAATTAATGAACGTACGCCAAAGTAGTAATGAACAACAGCTTTGTGTTTTCTAAAGAGTCAGTTCACGATGAGTGTCATGATTGTATGCATTCATAGAATTTAGAGCTTTCATATCAAAATTTATTATCATTACTCTTTCCCTTGCGTGATCTGTAGGAATGAAGAACAGGAAACATCCAAGGAAAAGGCGAAAAGCGTCAAAGCTCGAAGAACAGAGAAGAGATACCTTCATAAACAGACGCTGCGTGCAACGGAAAACCCAAATTCCAGAGTATTACCGAACAGATACTGATATCAAAAGGAGATTGAACACGCAGGGTCAAAGAAGCTCAAAAAAGCAGCATGTTTACCAAAAATCTTGAAACCCCTACCCGGTGAAGGAAAAAGGCTCTAAAGACGGAAAATGCACCAGAAAGGCCCGGATCAAAAAATAGAGGCAGTTTTCGATGCACGATTAGCGCCTAGCGCTAATCACGCATCGCTAGAAAAAATTGTTCAAAAAGCAAAATCCCTAATTTGCTTAGTCATCCACAAGTCTGAAAACCGAAATAGTAAAAGCAGAAGCGATTTGAAGGAAAGCTGGGTTACTACCAAGTATACTCTCAGTAAATCCACCCAGTCAGAGGAAGATTCTCAGAAATATCTTCCAGTTTGCTAGAAAAATGGTGCCAGCGCTTGTCATTTCTGTTTGCGTGACTCAAACAAAAGCAGAAGGCGGCAAACCGACTCTTCCCAGACAAATGTTGAATGCTCGTAACATTAAGGAGAAAATACATAAATAGTTAGGAATTAGATTCAGTTTTTAGAAATAGTTTTTCTTTAGAAGAAGGGCGGTCATTTAAACCGTATCCTAAATTTATGTAATTAAGTTAATTAGTTAGCAGTATTTAAACCCTTCTCATGCATTTAGAGAAGGGTCCAGAAATTTGTCAAAAACTTGTCCTCTGAACATGCATTTTTATACCCTCGGAGGGGGTTTTGATGAATGGATGGATCGAGATTTATTAATGTTTGCGTTTGATGTCTGCTACTGATGTTGCACTTTTTTACTCTTGGTAGATGTTAGAGAAAGGATACATAGATCATTGTTTCTTGAAGCTTATGAGTAGAACTAGTCACAAATGGTACTTTTATCTCTTGGTCATTTTTGCTTATATTCCTAAAGTAATATACAGTTTTAGTTGTTTATATGTTATTGCATGAATGTTTGTGTTACCATTTGGCACTCTTGTACGATGGAGCCATAGATTTATGTTTGATATATGAATAACTTATTATGCGATATGCTGTTCACAATTGTTTTGCCTAACTTTTTATGTAAAATGGTTCATCTCGATTGATTTTTGTTCTTATGATAGCTGAATGATCTTTATTACCAGTTATTATTTGAAATCTCTTTAGATCGCATAATAGAGGAAATACACCCCGGGTTAGCATAGATTAGATGTGTTATTTTTTATTAGATTACCATAGCATAGAGTTAGTTTAAAAGTTAGATTAAAGTAGCTTAGAACTCTTAAATCAGCATCATCCAACTCTGCACACACACACACACCCTTAGATTGGGAAACTGGTCCCATTATCCCCAGTTAGACCTGCTATACCAAACGGATAAGGAGCTTCCAACCAAGGTCCAGACCGGGCGGGTATCCCCCTTGTTGTCGACCCGATTTTTGGGGCTTCAACATATTTGGTGCTAGAAGGAGGGCATGAACTATGAATGGCACCTAAATCAAAATCTAAATACCATTCTGAGAGTAAATTTCCCTCATCAACTCCCCCGACTTCCCCAATACGTTTAAATCCAGAGTCAGAAGTTGCTCGAGTATCAATCGCTGCTACACATCCTAATATTTCAGACCAATTTACCATTGAACCTCATGAAGTACAAAATCTGATTCACAAACTTCAGAGCTTTTCCATTTCTACTCAGTGGTCTGATAAACCTAAAAGCAGCGTGACTTCACAGTACAATCCTGCTCATCCCCTGACTAGATTAAAGAGTGAAAATTTTGGCATACAACCAACTAAACTACCTCTACCCACTAGGAAAAGAGCGAGGAAATCACCGCAAGATTCTGACAATGAGACTCTTTCATCTACATCGTCCATTTCAACTCCCTCACCGCGAAGTCATCCACCCACACCTTCATTCCAAATCATCCATCCATCTACCACAACCCCTCTTCTTAAATCATCTAAGATCATAATACCTTCATCTTCCCAGCTACAAGGATCATCTTCTACACTTTCATTCACTAGCAACTCAACGATGGCCCAGTCTCCATGGAACAACCCTGGAGCAGTTTTAATGCCTCCACCCTTAAGTCCAATACCGGCCCATCCTGAGAAATGGCTACCCAAATTCAATCTAGAAGCAGGCATGCTAGCAGAAGAACACATTAACAATTTCATGTTTTTTGTCGATCTCAACGGAGTTACTAAGGAAGATGTTGTTGTTCGGCTTTTTCCCTATGCAATGCAAGGAACAGCCGGGTCATGGTATTTTTCATTACCCTCCGGGTCTATCACAAGTTGGGATATCTTCTAGGATCAATTCCTTACCAAGTTTGGTGATGACAGATCAATGGAAACGTTAATCAATGACCTATCCACTCTTAAAGCCGAGGCTAGAGAACCCATCAAAGATTTCAACTTACGATTCAATAAAATTCTCAACAAAATTCCCATTGCTTCCCAACCTAGCGAAGAAGTACGATGTGAATGGTATATTACTGCCTTACCATCAAACTTAGCAATCTTTGTGGATAGGGAAAATAAAACGACCTTAGCTGAAAACTTGATAGAGGCAATAGCAGTGGAGAAATGCGTTATAGCCTTAGAAAAGAGATTTGCGATAGAGGAACCCAAGTCCAAAAAAGTTACTTTCAAAGAAGACTCCAAGAAAAAGCAAACAAAAGACCCTTTCGATTTGGAAGGATTGCAGAAAGTATTAAAAGCCATGTCTAATGAGATGATTGACATAAAAAAACAAGTAGCAGAAACTTCAACAAAAAGGCCTTTCAGAACTTTTGAAAGAAGCCCTTCAATGGATGTAAAAGCACCCAATGTTATTTCAAATGTCGAATCCGAGGAAGAGGAAGAAGAAGAAAGTGCCACTGAAGGGCAGACTGATGACGAAGAGGTTGTGGAATTACAAGGAATGTGGGATTTCATCCTCCCACAAGAAGAAGATCAAGAAGAATTTTCGGTTAGTACACGAAGCAAAAATCAACTTGATCCTCCCCAAACTACCCCTAAGCAGAAGAGCGCAAGCTCTGCAACAAGAGATAAAGTCGCAACAAAGAAAACAACCACTAAAGCGACTCAATCTAGCCCAATCCAATCAGAACAAACAACTCCATCAAAAACACTAATAGTGTCTGACGAAATGGAATACAATATCATGGATGACATGAAAAAGACCAGGGCTAATATCACCCTTTATGAATTGAGAAAATTGAAACATCAACAGAAGATAATGATGAAAGAATTACATGCCGTGCCTATTGCATCTTTGCCTACAGCTGTAGCTTCCCACAACATGGGAAGACCTCCAACTAACGCGATCAATAAGATTTATCCAAATGACATCGCTTTGATTGGAGGAAGATCAAGATCTCACACTCCCCCGTTTCTTCTCACTTATGAAATTTTCAATAAAAATGTGCACAATTGTTTGATAGATTCTGGTGCTTCAACGAATATTTTACCCAGATCAATATGTGCGAAGCTAAATGTTCAACCACAAAAATCCGTAGTGCGCATAGTTCAACTAGATCGATCTCAAGTCGAAGTGATTGGTGAACTTAATCAAGTAACCATAAGATTGTCATCCGATCCTAAGGTATGTCAAGTAATTGACATTCTAGTGGCTGATATTCTAGAATTATATGGCTTAATTCTTAGCAGGGATTGGTCTGAGAAACTCAGATACTTTTCAACCGACTGGTCGCACATGTGGTTACCATGCAACGGTAAACCGAACCAAATAAAGGTTGAACGAGAATTACACTAGAAGTACATAGTAACGGAATTGGAGGGAGAAAATGAAGTAGTAGCGTATAACAGCAACATCATAGGCAATTACTCGGTAGATTCTTTTCTCGGCAATTTCAATGCTCATACATCACCTTACTTAGAAAATTCAGTTTT
>Ga0068627_1000169_pt1 | contig 12603 bp, 14 predicted proteins | sample InSIn1gowninarea_FD_77430 | JGI IMG/M metagenome (GOLD analysis project Ga0068627, IMG submission 77430) | Clean room microbial communities from NASA Spacecraft Assembly Facility at Jet Propulsion Laboratory, Pasadena, California, USA -... ... | reverse complement strand
TTTTCCATGAGTGCATCTTGTGATATAGATACTACAAGTTTTTGAGGTCATCTCTCTTTTCTCATTTGTTGTCATCATGCTTCCAAAGAGACCAGCCTAAAAAGACACCAGATAGCATAGCTTTGGTGAAGTAGTTGTGAGTATGCTAGTCACCATGCCTTTTCTGTCAAACACTCAAATTTTCATTGAGAAATATTCTTATATCACTTGGCATATAGTTAAATATGTGTTCACTACCACCAATTATAAAGCAGATTTGGAGGATAGACATGTATACATAAATGTCCTGAAGTCAGGATTTCACAAAGTTTGATGCATGTTCCCTATCTCCCCTTATGAAGATATCATCAAATGGATCCTTCCACACATAGATACAAAGAAAATGACCCTCATTAGTGTTAGTGGATGACGACTTACCTCATACATGGCTCATGATTTTCATCTCATGTATCATTTTCCATTTCCAAAAGCATACATATATTCTCATTTTTATGCTATTACTAGTTGTTTGAGAACCAAGGATGTCATAAAAATTTGGATGAAAGAGCCATCGAAATTCCACCAAACACCTAACCACACATACAGGATAATTCCCTTAGAAAGGTGTTCTAGTACATGATTTTTTTTAATGCTTGTAACAACGTTGGGCTAAAATATCATGTAATAAAGTTAATAAAAGAAAAATAATATCAAGGTCATAAGACACATATTCCAAGAGAAATATTGGGCAAAACAACACTTTCACAATCTAATAAAAATTAAAACATTGGATACTATGAAAAGAAATAGGAAAAACAACACTCATAAAAGCAAAAGTGACAAAAGCGACAGAAAAAAGTGATAAAAACGACACATGCAAAAACTTACCCAAAAAGCACCAAAAACTAATTCGAAAGCTCCTTGATCTTATTGGGAAGGCTAGAGATCTAAATTCAAGTCTAAAAGTGAGCTATAAGAGTTTATATTATATATATCTGGGTCAGGTAAGGTTTTATGACGCACATACCTAAAATTAAGGAAAAAGCAACACTTGTCTTAATATCGAAAAAAAAAATTGTGCCACTTTTTAGACATGAATTGTTCACTCCCTATTTTGTAGGGATGAAAACTTAGCCTTTTTTGCGAAAGTGAAAAATCAAACTAGCAAAAAGGAATATGCAATTCCCAACAACAAGTGATTTTTTAGTTCATTGCCTTAGTGAATTACAGAGTTTCTGACTAAAGGAGAGGGCTAGTGCAGTTTCTGTGATTAGTAGTCTTCTTACTTCAAAGATTGTCTAGTTTTCATCCTCAATCACTAGTGTAGTTTCAAGAGATAGTGGATTGTGTAGTTCCAAGAGGGAAGACCAGTAGTAAGTGCAATATCAAGGCAGGAGATGACTTTTGTTAGAAATTTCTTAGTTATCATCGATGAGATTTATTCATGATCAAGACAAGTTAATAAAGTCAACACAAGCACTGCATGCAAAAATATGTCTTCACCATCAAGAGGAATACTTGATGATAGTGAAAGATAGGTTCCTATGAACATAAGTTAGTCTCCAAAATTAAGGCATAGACAAAAATTTGGAGGGGACTTGTAGCAGCTACAACACTTGGCGACACACTAGTAGAACTCCAATTATCTATATGGGTCTAACACTATAAACTAGCTCTATCTCTTTAGGAAGTATTATTAATTTCATTTATTGCCATATCTTCATTTACTTTGCTTGAGTTAAATATATAGTCTCTACCATTCTTTTCATTGGCGGAAAAGGCAAGTCAAACTTAGTTGATTCAATTGGGGATAAGCAGTATATAGTTATACAAGTGGGAAACGATTATCAAAGTCTTCATTTTCATCTTTGATGTTTCTCTGCTACTAGTAGGCTTGGACAGTACTGTGGCAGAGTCAATTCAAGAAAGAAAACATTGCTCTGCTGTTAGCGAGCCTGGTTAGTACCTTGGTGGAATTGCTTGCTTCACCTTCCTACATAGGAAGCATTTCTCTTATTTCACCCTTTATTCATTTTTTATATTTTATAGAATTTTTCATCGACACTTATTTCATGGGGCACAAGAGGGATCCTAACTTATGGAGTGCAGAAGAGGTTGTCCCATCAGAGAAGGATATTTTACACCTTTGAAATACAATCCACTTGTTTAAGTTTCCTCCCGTCCTTACTCTACTTGAATTAGTTCACAAGATAGAACTGGTGAAACATAAAACTGATTAGAGAAGAGGGTACTAGTTATAGATTCAAGAATCACAATTCCATTAAGGTTCTCTCTATGAAAGAATGTATTTTCCAGTCAAGCATCAACTAAAATATAAGAGGCCTATACAAAGAGAAGAAATAAATATAGATACGGGCATTGATAGTCATACAATGTCCTCTTCAACCTCACTAGGCTCATTTCAGAAGAAGAACACAGTCTCATGCAAAGGTTATTGTGATGGAAAGGAAAGAAAAGGGTAGGGAAAAGTAAAGTAAAATGAAAAACATACTCAACTAGACTAACCCTACTCCTAAACTAACAAGGGATAGGCCACATTTACATAAAAAGAAACTTTTAATGAAACCAATGAAGCATTTATTGACCTATATTAGCGAGGGAATAAATATCAAGAAAGATCATCAATAACAACATATGACAAGAAAGATGAAATGCAACATGATCAAAATTTCAAAGACAAAGCACAAGAAACAAAATATAATAAGAAATCATATTCTAGACATTATGCTAATGCATCATGATGACTATACACATCGCAACAAGTTGTCATATCAAAAAATTTATTTGAGCTTTCAAACTTAGTAAACATAAAGAAATACATGAACTTGTGTTTCACAAAAGGGATTTCTAGGTATGATTAATCCACCCAATAATCAATAGGATTGTGAGATGTAGGTGAAGGGTGTTTAGACTGAAAGATAGGTTCATTTACAACTTTAACAATCACCTGATGATGATTCATTCAAGAAAGAGTACTAGCATAGTCAAGCTTGGAACAAACATCAAGACTTTAAAAACTTGACATAGCCATCAACTTATGTTGAAGCATCATGACATCTTTAGGTATTTCCAAAATATCTGAATATAGATCATCAAATACCAGAGGCTAGGAATAATACACAATGGAAGTTAGAGATTTATCACTAGATGAATCAATGAATATATCAAGACATCCATGATCATAATTTGATTTCTTAGAAATAAAGGAATCCTCATGGTCTGATGAATCAAATAGAGGGGTTGATTGAAGGCAAGAAATTTCATTCTCTATTTCTTCATATTGATATAATCATGCATGAAATGCATCGCAAAGAGAAGTATTTTCCTCGCCCTACTTTGATGTAATGCTAAGACTCTACCATTCCTAACTATGATCAAAATTAACATTCTCAAAAAATGACTCATCGAAATATGTGATAGTTGCAAAAATATCATGGAAAATGTTAGGATAATGAGTGAGAGGTGAGGGAGAATTTGAGAGATTAGAAGAAAAAACATCCTTGATCGTAAGAACTTGTTCGAAATGATAATCCCACACATAATAATTATGAAAGATATCACAAGTTTCATGGTTATCACTGACTCCATCTTGGACTTGATCCTCAAGATTAGGAGGACGAAAGGGATTAAACAATAGAGGATGAGAGGAAATAATAACATTGATTAAATCAGATTCTCAATCAGAACTTGCATTCAAATTTGAAGATGTTGGGTAGGGGGAGATGGTGGTAAATCAACAGATTAAGTTTCGAGTTCTCCAACACCAACTTGTGTACATGGAGATGTTTGATGAGGAGAAGATGAAGAGTCACTTGGAACAACAACTTATTCTCTCATAGATTTGAGGGCTTCATGACCAAGAAACATTGGGATACATTCGAAAGATTCATATTCAGATAGATTCAAAGAAATTTGAACAAGATACTCAGACTTATATTTCATAAATGCCCAACCAATATGATCCTCACAAAATTCATAACATAAATGAATAAAGTGATTGTGAAAATAGTTAGAGATTCATCATGTTCTTTTTTGAGATGAGTGATTTTCTTATAAATAGTTTCATAATCATATCCGTCAAAGACACAATGAATCTCATTGATAATATGTTCAAAAGAGAGAATGGATGTGGTAAAAAATGTGTAACACCATCCTTTAACATGCACTTCAAATGTAAGGATGAACAACCTACAAGAAGTATCCTCACAATCAATTTCATAATAGGTGAAAAATTCAAGAAAAAGAGCAGTGTGCTCAAGAATGGTTATTCCGCCCTCACTAAGGGCACTTTCAGATTTGCAACTCTAGAAAAACACGTTGGGGTTAAGATTTGGGAAAAATTCATAAAAGGTAAGAAAGGTTCAAATAGACTTCATGGGCCCAGCTTAACATATGGCCCTCCTTCTAGCACCAAAAAATTATTGAGGGTGCTAGAAGCAGCCAACATGGTAGGGGATCTCCTTGATGTGAAGTCCCAATTAAACCCCACACTGTTCGGAGTAGGAGCCCCAACCGAAATATAGTTGGATTTTGAAGTGGTGGGTTTTAAGAGTGTGCCTTGGCTGCAATAAACACATAGAATGATGTATACATGGATTTTGCATAAATAAGTGTATGAAATCTGTGAAGTGTCAAGTGTAATGCATGAGAGATTCCATCACATTGAAGGGAAAGAGGGTGAGGCCCTAAGAAGCATGTAATAGTACTTAGCTTAAAAGAGATGCACGAGAAGTAAACACAATCATAAGTTAACTTGCAAAATAGTTCATGATATATCCATTATGGAAATAACATAACATCACGCATTCAACAAGATTCATACTAACGAAAACAAATTAGTTCATAAGCATTATCATAAATTAAATAACAAAAATCACAAACATAATAAGAATAGTCTTACTACATCCATGACATATGCATGAAGAAATGTTGGCTCTGAGCTTTTATTAAAAGTGAAAGTTCCATACGTGCATCTATAATTGACAAGACATTAGCCTAGTGGAACGTTAATCCAAATCTTGCTTCTCCAATGAAACATAATCCTGCTATGTTAAACAAGAGAAGCAAAGGGTCTAAATAATGCTCCCAAGCTCTTGATCCCAAGCCTTTTACATGTGTTATGAGGGTATTTATAACATATGAGATGATTATCCACATCTCATTGTGAGCTTTGGACTCCCCTCATGGATCTTTGACTTCTTTTGTCATTTTATAACTAATGACTTTTAACATTCCATAATTGAAACTTGGACTTCCACTTACAAATCTATTTCAAATACTATATGACAAATACCCATAAGAGATAAAAATGGGTAGATCCTAATAAAACAAGTGTAATAAGACAAAATAACATATCAAGCTTGATTTTGATGAAAATCTTTCCCAATAACTTCAACTTGCAAATATTTAGTCACATAGCAATGAGAATATTTGTATAGTGCGATGGTGTCCTCAAACATTGTGATGGGATTAAGTTGAGAGTGGACAGTAGCCTCCATTACATCTGGGTACACAATTTTGGAGCTAGTCTTTGTTTCCTTCTTCAACGAGAACAACATAGTGTTGATCTTAGCATGGGCACCAATGTACTTTTGCATATTATATTTGTTGACTTCCAGGTCCTCTTTGGTACAAATCTACTTTAACTTGTCCAAGTATTCATAGACCTCCTGTCTGATTACATTTTTACCTTTAGCTTCTGAGAGTGTGTCAAATGAAGGGATTTTATGAGATTTCACCATATAATCCACATTGTTGTACAATCGTGCGTAAGAGGATAAGATGTTGTCTATGAAAGTGTCAGGTTGTTTGTTGCATTGTATAAGCATGCATAATTCATCTTTCTCCCACTCATATTTCTATCTTGTTTTCTTAACCAAATCAGGTGGTGCACCTCTATACTACATTCCCCATTCATTCACTCTAAGGATAGATGTGTGAAAAACTTTTAGAGATTTTGCATTCTCCCTTGATTTCTTCTGCATGTCATTCAAGGGAACAATTGCCTTGTGAATGGTGACTAATTACTCATAGAAGTTCCTCATAGCTTCTCCCGATGTTGATAATTCACCAAGTATAGTTGCATGAAGCTCTTCTAAGTACATTTTTGCAGGAGTTGCCTTTTGAATGTTTACCTAGATTTTTTCAATCTGTTTCCTTGCAACTTCTAAATCCTTTACCATTTGTCTATTCTCAATCATCAGCTCTTGCATAGGCCAAGTTTGCTTTTGAAATAGCTTCAACATTCTTTTTGGTGTCCATTAGAATTACCTTATCCTTGATAGTAGCAAGATGTATGAGGTCATCTAGAAGGTGCTTCTTTCTTTCTTGCATAATTTTCTTCTGAAGCTCATTGAAAGCTAAGCTAAAAATATCCATAACTAGACCTTAATAAAGACGAGAAATTCCCTCTTCATGATCTGGAGCTTTCCTTTCTATAGGAGGAGGGGGAGAGTGAAAGATGATCTATTTTGTACAAGGCATGGGATAAACATCCTAATTTTGTTGCTCCAGCTCTACCTCCATGTCTTGAATCACTATCAAGTCTTCAATCTCTTGGACAAGTTCTTTATCCTGTTGTTGCTTGCTTTCTTCTTCTAGTAGTTGATTTTTCTCTTTATCTTCTACTTGCTTCAACATAGTTTCTTCTTCTTCTTTTCTCCTCATTTCTTCTTCTTTCATATTCCTTTCCTCTTGTTATTTCTTCTCCCATTCTTCCTTCTGTTTCTACTCTTCCTCTTTCCTCTTATGTTTCCTATTTCTCTCTACTATGATAGCCGATTTCAATACAATTAGATATGCTTTGAATTTATGACTTTGAACCTCTATTGGACTGTGTGCAACTATACTTTTATAATTTATTCTCACTAGGTTTCATTTCTCTGATGGCCCTAGTTCAAAAGGATATTCTTATTCTAAATTCGAATGTGATGAATATTCTTGGCTGAATAGTGCATGGGGCCTAGAGGTATTATAACAATTTTTAATATGTTCCTCCTATGGTCTAGAATAGGTCTTTCTTAGCCAATTGAATTGTATCTTGGCATAGTTTTTCTTGCAAACACCTTTGGGATCATATGGGTGGTATTCCATAAGGTGAACTTTGAATTCCTCCAACTCATTACCTTTAGTTTCTTCCACCTTCATATTCTTACTTTCATATAATCACACCTACAAAGGAAGAGTGGGCCAAGATGCTTTCTTCCTCGTTTGCAATAGTAATGATAAGCTTGTGGAAAGATGATATGTGCTCTCCTGCATGAACAATTTATCAGTGGCTTACCCTGGTAACAAATGCGATGACTTCTGACAACCAAATACCTGAGGTAAATGCCATCAGGTGAGGCAATCCAATCGATAAGTTCCATTACTATGTCCATAAGCTCACGGGACATGAAAGGTGGCTCATGCTCAAAGATCATCTGGTACAATACTATGACGAAGTGATCAATCAAATTCTCCATGACTACTTTATAACTAGACTCTAAAAGCAACTTGCAATAAATATGAATAACCACTTATTTTTGTTGTCCAAGTCCAATTCATGCTAGGGAAAGAATTCTGAACACATATCCCACCCAACATGTATGCAAACATAGAGAAACTAGCTCACTTTCCCTTGGGAGGATTATTTGAATTAGTCACATGGACCTTAAGCTACTAAGCCAACAAATATGACCAACTGAACACCTTCGCCTCATTGAAAATATGATGTAATAAATAAGCCCAACCTTCAAGGAAGGTTTCAATACTCTTATGACCATATATCCAATAGCATAAAACAATGAGGTACTAGAACAATGAGGTCTAGCATAGTTTGGATGCCTCTTTCACCCAAGTTTTGATGACATTCTTGGCGATCAAATAATTGGCGACTACATAAAAATGAGAATCCATGTATGCTTCTAGAAATGGAAAATGATACATGAGATGAAAATCATAAGCCATGTATGAGGAAAGTCATTGTCCACTGACACTACTGAGGGTCATGATCTTTGTATCTATGTGTGGTAGGGTACACTTGATGATATCTACACAAGGGAAGATAGGGAACTTGTGTGCAACTTTATGAAATCCTGACTTTTGGAAATCTATGTATACATGCATGCCCTCCATATCTACTTTGTAATTGGTGACTATGAATGCATATTTAACTGTATTCCAAGTGATATCTAAATATTTCTCAATGAAGAGTTGAGTGTATGAAAAAATAGGCATGGTGACTAGGGTACTCTCAACTACTTCACCGGTATTTCTCTATGTGGTTTCTTTTGAGGTTGATCTCTTTGTAGGCATGATGATAGCAACTGATAAAAGAGAGATGAGCTTAAAAAACTATAGTGCTTGTATCAAAATATGGACTCATGACAAAGAAAAATTATATCAAGCAAATTGGTTCATTCATCAAGATTAAAACAACTCTCTCACTAGAGAGAATGATTGCATAGTTTCTAGGCTCAAGAAGCCAAACTAGGCTCATAAATTATGCACTATGCAATCTTAGAAAGGAAGGGAGGAGCTTGAGGCTTGAGATTGCATAACTTGTAGTCTTAGTTTGGAAGACTAGGGGGAAGAGGCTATGCATTGCATGTTATCAGTGGCTAAGGTGTAGGCTTGAGGCCTAGCACTATGCAATGCACATTTGGGAAAGTCTATGACTACGCATTTCATAGTCTCAGAGGCCAAGGATAGGGCTTGAGCCTTGGGGTTATGAATTACATAGATGGAAAGGGGAAGTAGTTAATCAAGATTGTCAAAATCTTCTTATGAAGGAGAGAGAAAAACTTCAAATATGAGTGCTAGGGAAGGAAGGAATATATATCAGCCTTAAGGTAAGTTATATAAATATTAGTGAATAACATGTGTGAGAAATAAGAAAGAAAAGGACAAACATATATGCACAAAATGACCCAATAGCGATAACGTCCGGTAGGAAAAAAGTAAGAAGTCGAAGGAACGCTTGTAAAAAGTGAATGATGGGCCAAAACAAAACTTGTACAGGATAATAAAAATGAAAACACAAGCTACTATGAAAATAAACATGCAAAATAAAACTCATTAAATAAAAAGTGACAAAAAGAAACACATGCAAAACTTACCCAGAACAGCACTGCAAACTAAGTCGAAATCTACTTGATATCATTGTGAAGACTAAAGCTCCAAGGTTGAGTTTAAAAGTGATCTCTAAGAGCATATACTATATAGATTTGGGTCAGGTTAGGCTTTATGACCAGCATTCCTAAAATCAAGGAAAAAGTGACACTTGCCTTAAGATAAAAAAAAAAACAAAAAACGACTTTGTACAACTTTGTGCCACTTGTTAGAAATTAGTTGTGCATTGCCTATTTTTTAGGGATTAATACTCAGCCCTTTCTAGGAAAATATACATTCATACTAGAAGAAAGGACTACACAATTCCCATTAAACAAGGGATTGCTCGATTGATTGCCTCAGTGAATTACCCAATTTCTATTTGAAGGAGAGGGCTAGCACAGTCGTTGTGCAAAGTGGTTGCCTTACCTAAAAAATTGCACAGTTCTGATCCTAAAAGTCCTATAGCAATTTCCATAGATAATGGATTGTGCAGAGGGAAGGATGACAATAAGTGCAAGATCAGAGTAGGATTTGGCTTGTGTTAGAAATTACTTAATTATCATTGAATAGATTTAGTCATGATCAAGACAACTTAATCAAGTCAGCACAAGCACTGCAGACAAAGGTACATCTTCACCATTGATAGGAATACTTGATGACAGTGAAAGATTGATTCCTATGAAGAAAAGGTAGTCTCCAAAATTAAGGCATAGGAAAATTTTTGGATGGGTGTTGTAGCAACTACAACAATTCCCTGGAAGAATTAAACAAATTATTAATATTTTCCTAATCTTTCCAAAGAGTTAGAAACATATGGCCATGAAAAATGCAGCTTAGTATAATGTTTCTTTCACACACTTATAAGGTCATATCTATTAATTTTCCAGTGTTCTTTGCTTAGCACAATCACTTAATACAATTATTCAATTAGAAATCACTTTATCCAATAAATTTAATATTCCAATGACAATAAGAAATTGTAGATAGAATACTAATCCAATGCACAATATAATACAACCAAGAACAAGAACAATAGAGATGCAATATTTGGTCAAAGACCAAGGAAAAACTGCACAAGGGGTAAAACCCTTTCAGAATTCTTCTTCTATTAGATTGTGTTCTCATTGTGGCAATGCCGCTCCAAAATGTTTACATAACTAAACTGTGCAGCATACATGAACTGTCATTTCAAGTCATATTGTTTCACCTCATTATTTTTTCATGTTTTTCTGTGTCATCTATCCACGTGATGTTCTCAAGTGTCATCATCATATCTTTAGAAACAATTGAGCTATCTTTCTTTGATATAAACGTGTTATCTTTCTTTGACTTACTGACTAGATTTGTTCTTTAGCATGCATGGCACACAAAATAATGAATTGCACAACTTTTCCCTTAAAGAAAGCACAATTTCCTAATTTAGCAATCACAAAAGGACACTGTTGGGTGGAACTACACCCTCCTTAAGCAAAAGTACACTCTTAACTCTTAGTGGGCACACTTTCTTCAAACAGTTAAGTGCACTCCTAGGAAACAAGGTGATCACACTCCTTCTTCTTAGTAACTATGCCCTTTTTCTCCTATTTGGAGCACATTCCTTAGCAATAGTGACTGCACGTCTTATGCTTCATGCATGTGCCCTTCCTTTTGGCTTGTTGGGTGCACTCCTAGAAAATTGAAGCCCAATCAACTTCATGCAACTAACTAACTCATTGATTGGAAAGTGGCAGGAATGCATGAACTTACTTTTCTTATAAAATGTCATTATAACCAACCCAACAATCATTCATTCTCATAAACATTCATCAATTTGGGTTAAACATACTTCTTTGCATCAAGGAGATTTCTCTTCAATTGTGATCACAAGTAAGTTTTCAGGGTTTCTTTTCCTGATTGGTTTTGTTTTTTTTGTCATTTTTGTTTTTATTTCTATTGTTTCAATTTGTTTCACCTTATTTAGTGGTGTTCTCATCCATTCTTCTTGTCACATGTCATTTTTTTGTTACAAGTATTGTTTCTTGTGACTCTTTGCATTTTATGACCTTTCATCTTTTGGTCATGATTGCGACAGAGCCTATAAATACTTGTAGACCCTTCCTCTCACTTTTATTATAATCCAAACTTGTTGTTGATATTCACTTAGCATACTTTGATTCCATCTCTATCTTGAGCACACTTCTAGATGTCAGTTCCTTGTTGTCTTGGAAACATATTCCCAAAAGACAAAGTCTCCTTTCAAAGCACACTGTAGAGAAACAAGGATCATTTTGCCTTGAAAATTTCACATAAAAATAAGTTATCACTCTCTTGAGTGAAAAAAAACATCAACAAGAATCAATCTCGACCCTCTTCCCCATTTTTTATGCACTATGTTTCCTCACTAACTCATCTTAAGTGCATAGCACACTCACAAGCTTTAGTTTGTCCTCCATGTGCCTTGAAATTATGTCTTATACCCTTCTATCCTCTCTCTCTTTCTATTTGAGTATATAACACATCATCAAGCCTTAAGTAGGCCCTCTCCGTCCACTGTTGTTTTGAAATACACCCTCCTATTTTCATGATGAAATTTTCACTTCTATTCGTTGATTAAGTTACCACATCTCATCATTAATAGGACCGTGCTCTTAGCTAGATCTGATTTTCCCTTTGCCGCTGTCTATTTTCATGTATTAGATAATGATTTGAAACTAATTCTTCTTCACCATGAGAGAATTTCCACCTGCAGATGTTCCAGATACAATTTATATTGATTTCTCATCAACTACCAAAACAATTCATCCTGCTAACCATCAAACTATCTCAAAATAAACCTCATAAGAAAGTACTAATGAGGCAGTGGAAATTTTAAATCCCACAGCTCCTCTTATTTCAGGTACACAGTGAATTGTAGATAAATCTTTCAAACTCTCATGGAAATATATTAAGCATAATTTTGTGTAGAAGCAATTCCCTGAATATTTGGAAGACAGGGAGGTCTACATAAACATCAAAAAGTCTAAAATACACAAATTTGCATGCAAGTTCGCAATGATGCCTTTTTCCAAAGCCACTGAATGACTCTTGTTACACACGACCAACACAAATTTTGTCCTACGTAGTGAAATATGTATAGAGATTTCCACTTACAATCCACATGACATGAATTCTTATTATAAGATGGAGGCCAAGAGAATATGTTAATACTCATTTCTATGCAACATGCAAAAATATCAACAACAAAGAGATCATCAAGTCCTGGTGTGAACAGAATACTAGATTCAATCAGAGACCAAGTGCAATATAGACGAAAAGAAATTTGAGAAAGGTCTATCAGTATCTCATAGTAATGTGCTACAAATTAAATGGGTGGAAAAATCAAGAACACTTTGAGGAGAATTTCATCTTCCTTCTCATCTTGGTTGTTACAAGAGGTAGATTTTTCAACTGAGAAGATATCCTTTCTTATGAGATGCACTATCATGTACAATAAGCCAAAGTAGCATTACAAGCAAAAAAAACACCAAAATT
>Ga0068627_1000168_pt1 | contig 12619 bp, 16 predicted proteins | sample InSIn1gowninarea_FD_77430 | JGI IMG/M metagenome (GOLD analysis project Ga0068627, IMG submission 77430) | Clean room microbial communities from NASA Spacecraft Assembly Facility at Jet Propulsion Laboratory, Pasadena, California, USA -... ... | reverse complement strand
AGGCTGCAACGTATTTTGAACTGGCAGCAATAGAATGCCCTTATGCATATTGGCTTTGGGAAGCACTTGGATTATCAGTTGGCCAGCAAGGTAAATACGAAGAGGCGATAGGCTATTTTAAGAAAGGGCTTGAGAATGATGAGGAAAATACAACGACCAAGTATTTTCATCATTACATTGGCTTTGCATACCAGCAACTGGGAGACTTTTATATGGCAATGGCGCACTATACCAAAAGCCTGGATATTGATCCCACTTTCGCCGATGCGCTTAACAATATCGCCAACCTATACTACGAACACGAGGGCGATATGGCTACTACCGTAATGTACCTGCAAAAAGCTGAAGCAATAGCCGAAGAACAAGGCAATACACATCTTCTTCAGATGATTTATATGAACCTGCAAAAGGTATATCACCTGACGCTTGAACATGATAAGCTTGAGGTTTATCAAAATAAACTTTTGGGGTCGCTGGGGTTTCCGGTGGCTGATGAAGATGAAGAATGATCTACCGTTGGTGTTTTAATATAGTGTATGAAAGGCATTGCAGTTTTGCAATGTCTTTTTTTGTTAAGGGAATATTTATTGATTGCTTCATCTTCTTTATTATCTATGTTTTGCTGTCCGCATTTTGCTTTTCTTTTTTCTTGATAAAAAAGAAACAAAAAATCAAGACTGCATGACAAAAGCTAAAAATTCTATTCAGGGCTAAAGAAAATAAGTTACAACCTTGGTTAGTAATGTGACTGCTGGAGGACTTACGGTCTATGAATAATTCCAAACATTGGTAACATTAATTTTCTTCTTAACGCCCTTCATAAAATTTTCTTAACGCTTTTTTCATGAGGTCGGGGGAACGCCAAAGGCAAAGAGGACTAAGTAGTCTATTGCTACTTGTTTTCTTCGCCCCATTAATAAATAAAAGCTGAAGTCACAGTAGTACTTAAGCTAAATCAGGGGACAGCGAAAGAAACGGGATGTAATCGTTTCTTTCATGAATTTTCAGAGCCTGTCCCGATGCAGTCGGGAGTTACTTTCTTTGTTTCAAGACAAAGAAAGTGACAAAAAGACGAAGTACAGTACTAACGCTTAATCTATTTTACAAATGCCTTCTTAAGCATGTTTTGCTGCCGGCATCCTGCTCACAGCACGGGGCCGAAAACAAAAAAGATCACATCTCTGTAATCCTTTTCTTGTTGGAGGTCCCGAGCGGATTCGAACCGCTGTGGAAGCTTTTGCAGAGCTCTGCCTAGCCACTCGGCCACAGGACCTTTTTATCGCCGCGAAAATAGTGTAAAACCTTTGAATCAAAAATTGAAAATTAAAATTACCCCATTTATCTCCCCTATTTTTGCTGAATATGATAGACTTAGATATTGCCACGCCAACTGTAACCGGGTGCCGAAAAGCTGCACCGTGATTTGCAGATGAACGTACTGCGACGCAACGATCTATAACCAGGGTGGCAATGCCCGGAACAACATAAACAACAACCAAAACGACACTATTAACACGCACAACCATATGATGAAAATTGCTGAAAGCGAATTGATTTTAAACAGCCGCGGCGCTATCTATCACCTTGATGTAAGGCCCGAGGAAATTGCAGATATCATTATCACCGTCGGTGACCCGGGCAGAGTACAGGAAGTGAGTAAGCATTTTGACCATATAGAGTTTACCTGCCAGCACCGTGAGTTTGTTACGCATACCGGCACACTTGGCAGCAAGCGTTTGTCTGTAGTATCGACCGGTATCGGACCAGATAACATCGATATTGTGTTGAATGAATTAGACGCATTGGTGAATATTGATTTCACTACCCGTACCATCAATCCTGAATTGAAACACCTTACCATTATCAGAATGGGTACATCTGGTGCGCTGCAGGAAGACATACCGGTAGACAGCGTTGTTGCAACCACTCACGGATTGGGAATCGATAACCTGCTCAACTACTACCGCCACGATAACAACGAGGAGGAGATGCAGATAATACAGCAGTTTATAGCCCATACCCAAATCTCTGGTAAGTTTTCTCAGCCTTATATTTCAACCGCAGGTTCGGCCATTTTAAAACATTTCGTTGAGGGTTTTTATCATGGCATCACCATTACCTGTCCCGGCTTTTATGGCCCGCAGGGACGGGTTTTACGCCTTGGTCTTACTAACCCTGATTTGATTGACAGGCTTACTGAGTTCAGGTTTGGGCAACATAGAATTACCAATTTTGAAATGGAGACAAGTGCTATCTATGGTTTGGGAAAACTGCTCGGTCACCAGTGCCTCAGCCTTAGCACCATCGTCGCGAACAGGATCAAGAAAGAGTTTAGCAAAGACGGAAATGCGGCCGTCCAAAATATGATAACGAGGTCTTTAGAAATTATTTCAAGCATTTAAAAAATGAGGACAATCCAGTTTTATAAATACCATGGTACAGGCAACGACTTTGTGATATTGGACAATAGAAAAAATGAATACGACGGGTTGACAACAGCGCAGGTAAAGTTTTTATGCGATCGTCACTTTGGTATTGGCGGCGATGGTTTGATGCTGTTGAATTTGCTGGAAGGCTACGATTTCGAAATGAAATATTATAACAGTGACGGAGCCGAAAGCAGCATGTGTGGCAATGGCGGTCGCTGCCTTGTGCAGTTTGCTTATGATATGGGAATACGTAAAACAGCTTACAGTTTTCTTGCACCAGATGGACCGCACGAAGCGGTATTCGACCAACAGAACTGGGTACAGCTAAAGATGAAAGATGTAAAGCATGTTAAAAACCATAACGGCGATGCAGTGCTCGATACCGGCTCACCACATTTTGTAAGAATATTACCCGATGTAGAAGAGCTGGACGTGTACGAGGAAGGAAGGCACATCAGGTATAGCAAAGACTACAAAGAACAAGGTATTAACGTCAACTTCGTTGAGTCTTTGAACGACTGCATCTATGTTCGCACCTATGAGCGTGGTGTTGAAGATGAAACGCTGAGTTGTGGTACCGGTGTTACGGCAAGTGCACTTGTATGTGCCCACAACGAACTTGGTTTTAACCGTGTGGAAGTACAAACCCGTGGCGGCAAGCTGGCAGTAGAATTTGAAAAGCTTGAAGACAAATCTTTTACCGATATCTGGCTTTGCGGTCCCGCAAGGTTTGTTTTTAGTGGTGAAATCAAAGTGCAATAAAACAACCTTTAACCAACCCTTTATTTCTACATGATACATTATTTTAAAAACGTCAACAACCAGACTGTAGAAATAGACAAGCCCGAAAACAACATTTGGGTTAACCTCGTTCCGCCCTTTAAGGAAGAAGAATTTTATGAACTTGGCGAAGAACTCGACATCCCTATTGAGTTTTTAAGGGACTCTCTTGATATAGATGAACGCCCTCGTTTTGAAGTTGAAGACAACGTGAAATTCATTGTTATAAAAACACCGGCAGAGAACAACAGCTTTAACGACAGCGATGCATTTTATATTACCATTCCCATCTGTATTATCTTAACGCACAACCAAATTGTTACCGTTAATTCATTCGACAACGGTGCTATAAAAAAGTTTTTGAACACCTTTCAAAAGCGGCATCCTGACAAGCGAAACCTTATGGTGCTCAAGATTTTTGAAAAGGTGGTGACCAACTTCATGGATTACCTGAAAGAGGTGAACCAGCGAAGAAACCTGCTTGAACAAAAGCTATACGACGCCAATCGAAATGAAGAACTGCTGGAGCTGGTTCGGATTCAAAAGAGCCTTGTATATTTCGTTACAGCACTTCGTAGCAATGAGCTGCTGATGATGAAGCTGGAACGAACTAACTTCTTAGGGCTTACAGAAGATGAGCGGGAAGTGCTGAATGATTTGATTGTAGATAATTCACAGGCGCTGGAGATGGCGAACATTTATACAGATATTCTTACCTCTACTTTAGATGCCTTTGCCAGTATTATTGCCAACAACCAGAACGAAGTTTTAAAGCGACTCACAACCCTTACGCTCATACTAACAGTGCCAACCTTGATTGCCAGTATTTATGGCATGAATACACCTATTCCTTATAAAAATTCGCCTTATACTTTTTGGATCCCCGTTAGCATAGCCTTCATCATTTTGCTAGTAGCCACCTGGAATTATTATACACGTTTTAGAAAAACGAAAACCAAGTAAGCATGAAGTTCAACATAAGGGTTTATGGCATTTTGATCGACAGTAAGCAAAGAGTGTTGGTGAGTGATGAATATATCAGGGGCAACTATTTTACGAAATTACCAGGTGGTGGTTTAGAGTTTGGAGAAGGGACAAGAGATTGCCTCAAAAGAGAGTTTAAAGAAGAAACCAACCTCGATGTAACGATTGGCGAACATATTTATACGACCGACTTTTTCCAGATTTCTGCTTTTAACAATGTTGACCAAATCATCAGTATTTACTATTATGTACATGCTGCTGAACCCATCAATTTGAAGACAAGCACAAAGCCTTTTGACTTCACGCCTGAGCAGGTATCAGATCCAAAAGGGGAAAGCGAATCGTTCAGGTGGATTGAGTGGGAAGACCTGACTGAAGAAACAGTTTCGTTGCCGATAGATAAGATTGTGATTAACCAGGTAAAACAGAGACCAGTTAAAGGGAAGTTTTAAATGTTGGTGATGAAAGATCCTTTGAACCATTAAGACACAAAGGACACGAAGGGGCACTAAGGGCTTTGGAATTTTGAACGTTGCTAATGCCTGTGTTCACTTAGAACGGCTAACTATTTTCTTGCTCTTTGAGCATAGTATTTGCGTAACTTACAGTAGTAGTTTTATTAAAGCGTACGCTATGCCCACCCTCATTGTTTGCACAAATTTTTCAGATACTTCCAGGAATGCTTTTCAGTATGCATGCTCTTTAATCAGCAGCAAACCAAACCATGATGAGATCAGTTTATTGCTGTTGAATGTATATACTATCCCGGCTAATTATTCTGGTGACGGCATAGCGATGATAACCATTAACAATGCGCTGGACTATGCTGAAGAAGACTTGCACGAAGAACTTGAATGGGCACATGAAGAATACCCGAACATGAATATCATTGGCAAAGTAACCACCGGTCGATTAATAGACGGACTTCGGCAAGAAATTGCTGAGATGGAAGCTTCACTCGTCATTCTTGGTACCGGTGGCAAATATGGTGAACTGTGGTCGTGGGATAGCAACATTCTCAACATGCTTCGCGATTTACCGGTTCCTGTCTTGACCATTCCTCCCGGTGTCACTTACAGGCCTTTGCTCAACATCGCTTTTGCCTGCAACATTAAAAATGTCAATCAAAATACACCGTTCAATACGCTCAAAAACCTTGTTGCCTTTACAGACTCACACCTTCATGTTGTCTATGTGACCAATCATCAAATACAACCGGGATCTATTGAAGCAGCAAACCAGGCTCTGTTACACGAACGACTGCAGGAGCTTGCACCAACCTATCACACTTTGCTGGAGGCGGAGGTTGTCGGTGCTATCGGCCGTTTCGTAGAAGACAAACAAATACAACTACTACTCGTGATGCCGAGGAAGCACGGCGTTTGGGAAAGCCTGTTTCACAAAAGTTATACAAAAGAGCTGGCTAAACTAAGTCACTTACCTATTATGGCGCTTCACTAATCACGCATTCAATTACCAGTATAATTTAGTGGACAGGTTTTTGAATACGAAATTTCAATGAAAATCCTTGTACCGATATCCTTGCTGTTTTTTGCTTGCACTGAACCCGCTGTTGATAACTCCACTACAGCCGTCACTGATAGCACAAACACCGCGACTGATACCGTTACAAAAACGGTTGCTTATTCATCGGAAGAAAAAGTAATTCGTACAGGCAACACTACACCCGGCGAGCTCCTTGCTTATGCACAAAGTTTAATCGGCATTCCTTATAAGTATGGCTCAACCGATCCCGCTGTCGGCTTCGACTGCTCCGGTTTCATCACACATGTGTTCAACCACTTCAACATCAACGTGCCTCGATCCTCCATTGACTTTACGAATGTGAAAAGGGAAATAGACATCAATAGTGCTAAGCCAGGCGACATCGTTTTATTTACCGGCACAGATAGTACCATCCGCGACGTTGGTCACATGGGAATCGTAAATTCAATCGACAATAGTGTTGTAAGTTTTATTCATAGTTCATCAGGCAAAGCAAACGGCGTAACCATAACGCCGATGAATAAATATTACCTGGGCCGGTTTGTAAAAGTGCTGCGGATATTTCGGCAAAATGATTGATAGTTTGAATGACCACACAATTTTAAATACCTCTGCTGGTGCCGTTTAAAAGCCGCTACTAATCTTCAATTTGTGTTAATTCACCGATTTATTTTTAAGCAAAAAAAGGATTGTGGTAATTTTAATGTCAATATTTATATCACTATGAAGAAGTCAATCAAACATTTTCTTGTCCTGCTGATAGCAGCTGTTTCTATCAGCCTGGCTGCCGATGCACAACGAGGATTTAAGGGAGATTACAGGAGGTTTTATGGCCGCAGTCATTATTACAGGCCTTCCGTTGTGGTTGCTCCACGTTATGTTAGTTACCCAAGATACAATCCATTTCCACGTACCAGTATTTCGATAGTTTTTGGTGGCAATCCTTACTATTATTATGGAGGTGGTTACTACCGGCCGTTCAATGGGTATTATAAACGCGTAATGCCGCCAATCGGCTTGCAGATTGGTATCCTTCCTCCGGGATATATTCCTATTATGGTTGGTCCAAGCCAATATTATTTCTACGATGGTATTTATTACAGGCGTGACGATGACAGAAACTACAAAGTAGTCGATGCCCCTATGGGTGCGCAGCTTTCATCTTTGCCAAAAGGCGCTAAATCGGTGGTTGTAAACGGCGAGAAATTCTATGAATTAAACGGCACCTATTATAAGAAAGATCTTAACAGCAAAGGTGAAGATGTGTATACCGTTGTTGGTAAAAACGGTGAAATTGATAACACACAGGAACCAGCTGCTTCCACTACGCCAACTATCGGAGACAGGGTAACGCAGCTGCCTTCTAACTACAAGACAATAACTCTAAACGGTGAGAAGCTTTTTGTTGGTCCTGATGATACCTATTACAAAGCTGAGTCTGATGGTACTTTCACAATCGTTGGTTTGGCGAACAAACAAAACTTGTAAAAATTTTCTTACTAAATGAGCCGGTTTTTCAGCCGGCTTTTTTTATGCCGTTAAAGCAACTATTAATAACAGTTGTTGTTACTTCAATTATCTATTTACCTGGCGCAAAATTTATAGCCCTAACGTTTTTTAAATCATCTATTCAACAGAAAAATAAATTCTATGAAATATAAAATTTTAGGTAACACCGGTCTTAAAGTTTCTGAGCTATGTCTTGGTACAATGACTTTTGGCGGCAAAGGATACTGGACTGCCATCGGTCAGTTGCCGCAGGACAATGTGGATGACCTTATGAAACGGTCTGTAGAAGCAGGAATAAATTTTATCGATACAGCGAATGTGTACTCTGAGGGTTTATCTGAAGAAATGACGGGGAAAGCGATTAGAAATTTGGGCTTAAATAGAGATGACCTGGTTATCGCTACAAAAGTCAGGGGCAAGATGGGTGAAGGGCCCAACAATACCGGGCTTACCCGCAAGCACATTATGCAACAGGCTGAAGAAAGCCTGCGCCGGTTAAATGTTGACTACATTGACCTTTACCAGATACATGGTTACGATCCTATAACGCCGCTCGAAGAAACTTTACGGGCTCTCGATGACCTTGTAACAAGCGGCAAGGTTCGTTACATTGGCTGCAGTAACCTTGCTGCCTGGCAGTTGATGAAGGCACTCTCCTACTCTTATCATAAAGACTTGTCGAAGTTTGTTTCTTTGCAGGCTTATTATACTATTGCAGGTCGCGATTTGGAAAGAGAACTTATACCATTGTTACACGATCAAAAAGTTGGCTTGATGGTGTGGAGTCCATTGGCCGGAGGTCTACTTAGTGGCAAGTATGGAAGAAATATGCAAGGGCCTGAAGACAGCCGCCGTCTTAGCTTTGATTTTCCGCCGGTAAACAAGGAAAAAGCGTTTGACATCATAGATGCTATGCAACCAATCGCAGCGAACAAGGGGATATCAATTGCACAACTAGCATTAGCTTGGCTGCTGCATCAACCCGCTGTTACCACAGTTATTATCGGGGCAAAAAAGCCGGAACAACTAGAGGACAATTTGAAATCAATTGATGTGGTGTTAACTGCCGATGAATTACAAAAGCTGGATGAGGTAAGTAAACTACAAGCAGAATATCCCGGATGGATGTTGGAAAGACAAGGAGCAGACAGAAAGCAATAACCTTATCGAATGTAGAATACAATAAAAAAAGCGAGACTTATTGAAGTTAGTCTCGCTTTCTTTATTTTCAGCTTTGTACGATCTAAAGCTTATTTGTTTTTCTTTTTACTAAAGCTTCTTAAGATAGCCCTTGTCTGCTTTCCCGATTCTCTTAGATCTTTTTCACTCCAATTGCCATTGTCATTTGCTGTTGGCAACAGCACGGAACATGTTTCATTCTTGTCAGATACCGACCACGTTATCCAGCTAATTTTTCTTTCTTCTGCCCAGTTTATCCATTTGGTCCATTCATCGTTGTTCAAAGGTCCGTCTCCGCTAGCTTCCATTCCTGCAGATTCAGAAATAAAAATGGGCAGTCCTTTTTTCAATGCATAGTCTGCCCGGTCACGTAATTCCTGCTTGTGTGTAGCGGCATAAAAGTGCAAAGTGTACATGATATTAGTTGCTCCTGCAATTGGTTCGTCTGCTGCTAAATGAACATCCTGGTCCCAATGCGGTGAGCCAACTAAAATGACATTATCAGGATCAATGGCCCGGATAGATGCGATAATTTCTTTTGAATAATTTTTCACCTCATCCCAGGTCTCCTTGTCGGGCTCATTAAATATCTCGTAGATAACGTTTGGATATTTGCCATACGCTTTGGCCATTTCTGTAAAAAGCTCCTTCGCTTCATTTAGCCTGATGTTGTGACTATGCCAATCTATTATCACATAGATTCCTTCCTTTATTGCAGCATCAACCACTGCTCTCACTTTCTCTTTGGACCAGTCTGGCTTTTCGATATAACCGTTCTTAGGTTCTACACCCATTGCTGCTCTTACAACCGTGCTATTCCAGTCGTCGTGAAGTTCTTTTACGGCGCCAGCATTGTAAAATCGTGGCCAGAAGTTATGCCACCCAAAGCTCATTCCTCTAAGTGTAATCGGCACACCTTTTTCATTGACCAAATGAACTCCTTCCACCCTCAACCGGCCGTTATCCTTTACAACCTGGCCAGTTGCATTTAGACCCAATACAATTAATGCAAAACCAAAAACGAAGAAACTTTTCATAGCATACTTTTTATGATAATAAGGATAGCGAAAATAAGCCAGTCTAATTCATTGAGGGAATATTTTCCATGAATTTTACCTACCATGACCAAAGTCATTTCTCCTGAAATTGGATTGAAATATCTTTACCGCAATGAAGAATGACATTCAAAACAGGGACGACCTCTTACTGCTAGTGCAACGGTTTTATGAAAAGCTATTGAATGACCAGACGATCAGCTATTTATTTACCGACATCGCTAAAATAGACCTTGATCATCATTTAGACATCCTGGTTGATTTTTGGGAAATGGTCTTATTTGATGGCCGCAACTATAAGAAAAATGCCATGCAGCCACATATGTTGTTGCACGAGCAATCACCCATTACTAAAGCTCATTTCAGTACCTGGCTTACGTATTTCAAAACGACGGTTGATGAACTTTTTGAAGGTGAAACAGCATTTATGGCGAAGGAACGTGCAACCAGTGTCGCTACTATTATGCAAATAAAAATTGCGCAGTTGAACCAGGAAAAGCAGCTTAAAGGAGACTAGCCCATTTTCAACAATCTCTTCTTTTTACTCAAACCTGTTAGACATTTAACCGAACCGCGACAGCTCACTAAATACGTTACTTGTTTGCCAAAAAACTGCAAGAAAAATTATTTTTTCCTGCAGTTTCAAAGGATTAATAATCAGGCATTATTTCAACCAAAAGCAGCAGCAATAAGCTCCTCAAGCTTTTTTTAAGATAGATATCGGGTTACCTTTTATTTCAATTTGTATTAAGCAGTAACTAAACTTTAACTAACAAAGCATGGTACAAAAAACATATTTTAAGACTAAGGACTATTGTAAAGTAAAATTTTCGTTCAAAGTAGAAAATGCAGAGACAGTTGAAATTCTAGGCCTCAACAGTGACTGGGAGAATTCAATTGTAATGAGTAAGAAAAAAGATGGCACTTTTACATCTGAAGTTTCTTTGCCTAAAAACACTCAACATGAGTTCAAATACCGTGTAAATGAAACTGAGTGGGTTAACGAGCCTGAGGCTGACAGCCTAAGCGTTAACGAATTTGGTGGACATAACAGCGTTATTGTTCTGTAGTTCGAAAATCTTTTGAAGTTCAGGGTTTTAGATACAGCCCTGAACTTTTAGTATATCTCTCGCCTTCACTACTCTTTTTGGCTATTGCGTCCTGATTGTGTACCTCGTATTGTTCTAAATAATGGTCGTTCAATAATTATGTTGTTCGTTTTTCCCGTTAAAGCAACAATTGATCAAAAAGCTTGTCGTTAAATACTTCTGACATTAGCTTTATAAAAATATTTTTCCTTATTTTAGTGGGTTAAAAAAGAAGTTATTTCCAGCGATACAGATGGTAGTGTTAGGTTACTGTTTGTGGGCTTCGAAAAGCAACTGTTTACCATATGAATTTGTATGACTTTTCGCTTCTAGCTGACCATGAACAAATTAATGTTCTCTATAAAGACGGCGTTTTTATAGGTAAAAGAAAACTGGGAAATGAAACTGTGATTCTCTACCAGGTAGAAAGTTTTTACGTCGAGATATTTTATCGGAAGTATCGTTGTTTTATTGCAAAGATTAACTGTTTCACATCTGTTGACCTGATTGCACCATACCTGTCGCAAGTAAATGTAGCGGAGCTATTAAACGTATAAATTCGAGCAGCCTTATTTATTTGTAATCGTAAAACATTTTTTCGTCTACAAGTATATATTGAAATGCTTTAATTAATATTTTTATACTCAATTGTTTATATACTTTTGCTTATCCCTAAACCAGTAAAAGACAACAAAAATGGCCGCAAAGCACATAGTTTTGTATGCAGATGACGACGTCGACGACATTCAACTTGTGAAGGAAGCGTTTGCGAATTATTCGAAAAATGTGGAACTGATTTGCGTTTCCGATGGTTTAGAAGCTCTCTCTTTTTTAAAAAATATTCCCCAGACCGAACCTTCTCCCTGCCTCATAATTTTAGACATCAATATGCCTCGCATGGATGGCAAAGAGGCGCTGGCTAAGATTCGCGAAATGAAGAGATTCGAAGATGCGCCTGCAATACTATTTACAACCTCTTCACAACCTATCGATAAAGCTTTTGCAACGAAATTCAAGGCCGGCTTTCTTACAAAGCCAATAGATTTTAAACAGGTAGATATTGTAGCGGCAAAATTCATAGAACACTGCACTGACGAGATAAAGAAAAACATTCGCTCCCAAATCAAATAATTGTTGGGCTACAAAAATTTTTGAGATCTCCAACTTCTACAAAATCGGCTACATTGTGCGACGCTCCATTTATCTTGTGTATTCTTTCCTCGGCTTTTTACACCTTATGTAATTGTCGTCAAACCTATCAATGAATGTCTTTCATAATTCCAACATCCTAAGCCTTAGCCACCACACATTATATAAAATATGCAGATGGTAGCTTTTTTGCAGTAGTCAGTCGAAAAGATTGATTATGGGAAAAAAAGTCACCTTTAAAGGTATCATTGAAGTTTTTAAAAATGCGTTTGGAGGTTTTGGTGACGATAAAGTAACAAAACTTAGTGGGTCACTTGCTTACTATACTGCCTTTTCTCAAAAGCATTTTACCTTGATTACCTTGTTAGTCCTGGTTGTTTATTTACGTTCTTCATTAGTTGTTTAAATCGCGTTCGATCCATTAAATTAATGAGACACGAATTTCAGCCCGACAATCGAACTTATTAACGTACATAGAAAAAACAAGCGCCAGAAATCAGCCGGTTCTTTGAAAAACAGGATGCCGACAATCACCGTTCCTACTGCGCCAACTCCAGTCCAGACCGCGTAAGCAGTTCCAATTGGCAAATGCTGAGAAGCTTGGTATAACAAGACCATACTGATAGTGAGGCTGATAAAAAACCCTACCAGCCAAAGTGTTGCTATGTTGCCTGAGGTCTCTTTTGCTTTTCCAAGGCACGTGGCGAACCCGACTTCGAACAGGCCTGCAATTATTAATAATATCCAGTTCATGTTTAACAGTTATTCCGATTAAAAATTGTGCTGCAATTTCCAGCATTAGATTGATGATAGTATTAAAAAAAGCCGGAGGTTATTTCCAGCTTTTTGCTTTGTGTTGTAATTAGACAAATTACTTGGTCGGCTTCGGTGTCGTTTTTATTTCCGTGGCTTCCGTTTTTTGAATTGATTGCTGGCCTGT
>Ga0068627_1000166_pt1 | contig 12632 bp, 11 predicted proteins | sample InSIn1gowninarea_FD_77430 | JGI IMG/M metagenome (GOLD analysis project Ga0068627, IMG submission 77430) | Clean room microbial communities from NASA Spacecraft Assembly Facility at Jet Propulsion Laboratory, Pasadena, California, USA -... ... | reverse complement strand
TTCATTTCGCTATCTATGGCCCGGGCCACTATGTCGCGGGGGGCCAAATCCCTTCGGGCATCATACTTTTCCATAAAAGCTTCACCGGATTTATTCCTCAATATTCCTCCATCGCCCCTCACGGCTTCTGTAATTAAGAAAGAAGGTGAGATACCCGGCTGATATAATGCTGTGGGATGAAATTATTAATGATATAGAAGGGCGTATCGCAGAACTATTTGGAGAAACACTGAAAAAAGGCAGCACCTGTATTACTGATGCAGATGTAAATACCATAATTGCCAGTATGGGCCGTCCGGAAGATTTTGAAGAGGACGAAGCAAAAGTTCATTCACAGTTAGGTGGAGAAAGCACTCAGAAGCAATCTTATACTTATGAGCAGCGTGCAAATGAGGGAAGACGCCTGTACAGAGATGAAAACCATAAAGTGATTGCAGGAGTTTGCAGTGGAATTGCAAATTATTTCAATATAGACCCTGTAGTTATAAGAATCCTCTTTTTAGTAACGCTTGGAGTGACTTTAATTCCATACTTAATATTATGGATAGCTGTACCAAGTTCCGCATCAACTGTTATTGGTTCGCAGCGAAGACGTTTATTTCGTGACGCAGACGACAAAATAATTGGCGGAGTGTGCAGTGGACTCGCACAGTATTTTGCAATTAATGTGTGGATTCCAAGAGTACTTTTTTTACTTCCTTTTATTTCTTTCGTTTTCAGTTCTGATCATTGGGGATGGTGGAATTTCCCTCACTTTTTAAGCTGGTCTTTCAGCCCAGGATCTCTATTTGTTTATGTGATACTTTGGCTGGTACTTCCAGAGGCAAAAAGTGCGGCAGATAAATTAGAAATGAAGGGTGAAAAAGTAGATTTGAATAATATTAAAACTACAATTCAAGGCGATCTCGAGGGTTTTAAAGACCGTGCACAACAGTTAGGAAGCGAAATAAAAGTAAAAGCACAGGAATTTGGAGATACGTTGGGAAAGAAAGGAAGACAAATGGGTAGTGAGGCTGAAGCTCTAACAAGGAGAAGCAGACGTGGATTTGGTGATATAATCGTTTTATTGGTTAAGATATTTGCTTACTTTATTGTCGGTGTTATAGTGTTCTCCATAGTTGTTACGTTGTTTTCCTTAGGCGTAGCTTCCACTGGATTATTACCGGCTAAAGACTACATTTTGCGCAGCGGCTGGCAAAATATATTTGCATGGGGAACTCTTATCCTGTTTATATGGGTACCTGTGGTCGGAATAGTTACCTGGATAATAAGGAGGATTACCAAAAAAAGAGGTAACAGTACGCTGATACGTTCAGCATTCATCTCTTTATGGATTTTAGGATGGTTTTGTGTAATTGGTTTAATAACCTCTTTAAGTAATGATTTCAGTCACAGGAACTATCCCACTGAGCAAGTAATACCTTTAGCAAATCCGCAGGTAAATAAACTGGAAATTAAAACTTCTCCTTTTGGAAAATATTATGGTCATAATTGGTTTAGATTAGAGCCTTTCGTTTTTTTCGATGAAGACACTGCATATGTAAGAAATATCAGGTTAAGAATTGTAAAAGCAGATAATGACAGTTTCAAAGTGACAGTGGTGAAACTAACAAACGGTGCATCAAGGCAGCAAGCTGAACAAATAGCCTCTAAAATAAACTTTACCGCCACACAACGCGACACTACTTTACTTCTCGACAGGGGAATTGCTATTACTACTAATGATAAGTTCAGGAATCAACGGTTGATAGTTACCATAGCAGTTCCTACCGGCAAAAGAATATATATAAACGAGCGTGAAGGGTGGGGAGAGGGTTTTAGTTTTCATATGGGAAATAGTGACAATTACTGGGAATGGGAGAATAACGTGGAAACAGGAACTTTATCGTGGAGTCCAAATGTAGAATATGTAATGACTGCAAACGGACTGAAGAGGTTAGATAGCGATAAATATGAGAGTGAAAATGATGATAACAGTGATGAAATGATTGAACAATACAGGCGGAGCAAAGAAGATATGGAAAGGGAAAAACAGCAAAAATTACAGGAATTGCAGGAAATAAACAGAGAGCTTGAAAACTCATCAGACAGTAATCGTTACCATTACAAACCTACTGCTCCTGATACACAGAAAATAAAAGCAACACCCATTAAAAACACCGCTTTTACAGATGTGCCAAACGGCATACATGATGCACTAATGATAAAATTTGCATTATAAATTAGGTTGAAGTTGGGAACAAGGGCTCCGCCGCACGTATTGGGCAGAGCCCTCCCTCTTTATAGGTCATTCAGTCATCAGGTCATTTAGGTTAGTAAGTTGCAAGCTTAAGTTAAGACATTCGCACTTTTTCATTGTACATTTTTCATTGTACATTTTTCCTTATTCCTGTCCGTCAACCGTCATCAGTTAGCTTTACTTCCTTTCTCCTATTTTTGCCACTTAAATTTCATCAATGAAAAATACTCCTTTTACAGAAAAGCATAAGACTTTAGGAGCAAAGATGGCAGAATTTGCAGGTTACCATATGCCCATTAGCTATACCGGAATAAATGATGAACATGCAACCGTAAGAAACAATGCCGGCATATTTGACGTAAGCCATATGGGTGAATTTATTTTAAAAGGAGAAAATGCATTAGATCTGATACAAAGAGTAACTACAAACGATGCAGCCAGGCTAAAATCAGGAAAAGCTCAATATAGTTGTCTCACAAATGAAAGCGGAGGAATAGTTGACGATATTATTGTTTACTGCATTGAGGAAAATAAAACTTATATGATTGTGGTAAATGCGTCTAACACAGATAAAGATTGGAACTGGATAAGCCGTTTCAATATTAATAATGTGGAGATGCATAATATCAGTGACAAAACGTGCCTGTTGGCGATACAGGGACCTAATGCCACCAAAATACTTCAGCCGCTGACAGACATTAATATATTAGATTTGAAATATTACACTTTTGCAAAAGGAACATTCGCAGGTGTTGAGAATGTGCTGGTAAGTGCAACAGGCTATACAGGAAGTGGCGGAATAGAAATATATTTTGAAGATAAAGATGATAATGCTGATAAAATCTGGAATACTATTTTTGAAGTTGGTAAACCACAAGGCTTAAAACCGATTGGACTAGGCGCAAGAGATACCCTGCGACTTGAAAAGGGTTATTGTCTTTATGGAAATGATATTGATGATACCACATCTCCCTTAGAAGGTGGATTAGGATGGATAACAAAATTTACAAAAGATTTTACAGCAAAAGGAATACTCGAAAAGCAAAAAGCGGAAGGTGTAAGCCGAAAACTTATCGGTTTTGAAATGATTGATAAAGGCATTCCGCGTCATGGTTATGATATCACCAACGAAAAAGAAAATAAAATCGGAGAAGTTACAAGCGGAACTCAGTCTCCGTCTTTAGGAAAAGCAATCGGTTTAGGATACGTATCAAAAGATTATGCAACTATTGACTCAAAGATATTTATAAAGGTCAGGGGAAAAAATCTTGAAGCCAAAGTGGTGAACCTTCCTTTTGCTTAAATACACCTTGACAAATTTCTATTATTTACCTCAATCATAATTCTATTCAGAAATCCAGATAATGGAAATTATCGCTACATTCAGATCAAATAAACTATGTGAATTACTTCAATAAGCGTTAAATATTAATTCACCTTCACAAGAAATTATATGGCTGAAAGGTATCTTTGAATATGATGTGTTTTAGGATACTGTGTTTTTTGCTAATTATATTTTTAGCGTCTTGCTCGCATAAAGTAATTCAAACAGGTGAAGCTTCCTATTATGCAGATAAATTTCAGGGAAGAAAAACGGCTAATGGAGAAATTTTCAGGCAAAGAAAAAAAACCGCTGCTCACCAAACGCTTCCATTTGGCACTAAAGTGACTGTAAAAAATCTATCAAATGGTCGTAAGGTGAAAGTGCGGATAAACGATCGCGGACCTTTTGCAAAAGGAAGAATTATTGATCTGAGTAAAAAAGCTGCTAAAAAATTAGGTATGGTAAATGCCGGTGTTGCAGAAGTTGAATTAAGATATAAACAGCATCGATAAATACCTTATCGTAAACAGCATATTTATTAATACTACTTTATTCCTTAACAAATAGTAACTTAAAGTATATATCACAATCTCAACTTCCTGAAGATTGGTTTTGCGGTTCTGTTGTAAACATTCCTGTTTCAAAATAATTTTTCTTCTTGCAAATCCTTTTGAATTTGTGTTAGCGCATTATAATTACATAAGTTCACAAAAAGGAAACATTTATTAAAAGTCTCAGTCCTTTACAAAAACTGGCAATAAATAACCTTTAATACCTCAACTCCCAATTTCCTGATTTCTTCCTCTCTTCTATTTTCTAACAAAAAAATTTGCATAAATAATAAATTTTATTTAAGTTTGTTAAAAATAAAATTTAGACAAGACTAAAAATAAATAATGAAGTTTCTTATTTTACAATTCTTGCTATTATTTCTAATATTTTCTACCTCGGCTCAAAGATCTGAAATGGTGAAAGAAAATGTTTTGAAAGGGAAGGTTACTGCAAATGGTCGTCCTTTACGATCTATCACCATTATTACAGAAGGTAAAAGAAAAGGAACAATTACAAATGAAGAAGGATTATTTACTTTAAGAAACATGGCTTCCGGAAAAATTAAATTGCATTTTTCAGGTATTGGTTACATTCACCAGGTAAAAGAAATTGTGATCTCAGAAGGTGAAAATTTTGACAGTATTCAACTGATACCATCTGAAAATATAATGGAAGAAGTGGTAGTAAGTGGCACGATGAAAGCTATCAGTAAGATGGAAAGCGCCATACCTGTTGAAGTTTATTCTCCTGTTTTATTTAAAAAAAATCCTTCGCCAAGTATCTTTGAAAGCCTGCAAATGATTAATGGAATACAACCACAACTTAATTGTAATGTTTGCAACACAGGCGATATTCATATTAATGGAATGGAAGGGCCGTATACCATGATATTAATTGACGGAATGCCAATTGTAAGCAGTTTATCAACAGTTTATGGATTATCCGGCATTCCTAACAGCGTGGTTAAAAGAATAGAAGTAGTGAAAGGCCCGGCATCTACTTTATACGGAAGTGAGGCAGTTGGAGGATTAATAAACATTATTACCAAAGATCCTTTAACAGCCGATAAATTTAAAACAGACGTTTCTGCAACAAGCATCGGTGAGTACAATGCAGACATTAACACAAGTATCGAAAGTGGAAAATCCGTCTCTCTTTTAAGTATCAACTATTTCAATTACTGGAATAAAAGAGATATTAATCACGACAACTTTACAGATGTGACACTGCAAAATCGGTTTTCTATTTTTAATAAATGGAACTTTAACCGCAGAAATAATAAGCTTTTTACATTGGCCGCAAGATATGTATATGAAAATCGCTGGGGTGGTGAACTTCAATGGAATAAAGCTTTTCTCGGATCAGACAGCATTTATGGAGAAAGTATATATACAAACCGCTTCGAACTCATAGGTAACTACCAATTAGCAAATAATTTTTTCGCTGACTTTTCTTACAATTACCATAACCAGGACAGTTATTATGGTACGACTGCCTACCAGGCAACCCAGCACGTAGCTTTTGGTCAATTGCGCTATAACAAAAACATTAAAAAGCATGATATACTTTTTGGGTTGCCTTTGCGCTATACCTGGTATGATGACAATACTCCGGCTACAGCAAAAGCAGATGGACATAATCTTCCCTATAAAACTTATTTGCCAGGTATTTTTGTGCAAGACGAGTGGAAAGTGTCTGAAAGTTTTACCGCATTAACCGGGCTTCGTTACGACTACAACAACAATCATGGAAGTATACTTACACCACGTTTGAGTTTTAAATATTCACCTGATAAATTCAATACAATCAGGTTAAGCTCCGGTAATGGTTACCGTGTTGTAAATCTTTTCACCGAAGATCATGCTGCACTTACAGGCGCAAGGGAAGTTGTAATTGCCGAAGCACTGAAGCCGGAAAAAAGCTGGAATATTAACCTTAATTACACTGCTCAGATCAATTTTAATAAAGGTTTTGCCACACTCGATGCAAGTGCTTTTTATACCTATTTTACAAACAAAATTGTAGGTGACTTTCTTGCTGATCCGACTAAGATTATTTATGACAATTTAAAAGGTTATGCGATTACAAAAGGAATTACAATAAACGGAGACCTGGCTTTTGAAAATGGAATTAAAGTAAATGCAGGCGTTACATTTATGCGAGTGTATGAAATTGATAAAAACAGACAGGAAGAAAAAATTAAAATACCGCAATTGTTTGCCCCTCAATTCTCGGGAACATATGCCATAAGTTATTCAATACCGAAAACAGGTATTTTAATTGACTGGACAGGAAGAGTAAACGGGAAAATGTTTTTGCCGGTTCTTCAAAATGATTATCGCCCTGGAAAGTCACCCACCTATTGCATAATGAACTTACAACTGACAAAGGCGTTTTCAAAAGGGCTGGAAATATATGGTGGACTAAAAAACCTTTTAAACTTTATTCCATCTGATGTTTTTATTCATGCAGATGATCCTTTTAATAAAGCAGGAGGAAAATATTTTGATAGCAATGGCAATGCCAAACCAGATACTAATCCTAACAGTTATACTTTTGATCCCAGTTATAATTATGCATCAATACAAGGTGCAAAAGGATTTTTAGGAGTGCGATGGACGATGAAATAAATGTATCATGCTTGTTTTTTATTTTATTACAAAGCACTTACTAATCCTTACAGTTAACTTAAATTGTGAATAATATGACAAAATCGAATAAATCTGAGGTTTGGCTGCGCGGTCCTGTTGTAAACGTTCCCGTTTTGTTGCAGCCTGTAGCTCATGCGTTGCTACAGGCAAGAGAAGAAGTGAATGAAATGATTGTTGGTTTTCCTGAAAGCCATTTTTGGGATAAGCCAGCAGGGGTAGCATCAGTGGGTTTTCATCTGCAACACTACGAGGTTTTTTGATAACTAATATAATTTTAGCAGCAACCTAGTTCACAGCAATTTTTTTCAGCCAAAGGTTTTTCTGCATAAACTGTAATACTGCGAATACCTGTTCCTGATTGTTTAAATTCTGCAAGTTGTTCTGCTGATAAGTAGTTGTTTGAAATATCGTCAGGAATAACAATTGCTTTATCATTTTGAACTGTAACGTTTTGGAAACCATTTGCTTCTATGATTTCTAAATACACTTGCTTTTGAATAGCACCTGTTACACAGCCTGAATACATTTCGGCAACTTCTTTTATTTGTTTCGGCAATTCACCTTCTAATACAATATCAGAAATAGAAAAGTGACCTCCTGGTTTCAGCACTCTGTATATTTCCTTAATTACTGCATCTTTATCGGGCACTAAGTTTAAAACACAGTTACTTACAATAACATCAGCGGTATTTGCAGAAACAGGCATTTTTTCTATATCGCCCTGCCTGAACTCTACGTTATTAAAACCCCTTACTTCGTTATTTTGTGTTGCTCTTTCAATCATAGCAGGAGTAAAATCAATGCCTATTACTTTACCTGTCTCTCCTGTCTCATGCCTTGCTACAAATGCGTCATTACCGGCACCACTACCTAAATCAATTACTACATCACCTTTTTTGATTCTTGCAAATTGAGTAGGTAAGCCGCACCCTAAACCTAAATCTGCATCTGGATTATAACCTTCTAACTCTGTATAATCATCGGCCATAATGTTATACACTTCTGTACTGCAACAACCAGAACCACAGCATGATGCCTGGTTTGTTTCTTTATCCTGCAAAGCAATTTCTGAATACTTTTGCTTTACCAGTTCTTTTAATTGTTCCTGAGTTTCCATTGTACTTATTTTTGATAGTTATCGAAATATTACGATTATTAATTGCAAAAAAAGGTTAGCAACAAGTGCTACCTCCTTTATATGTTTCAAACATTTGATTTAATACTGCCTGTGCTGCCTTCCACTCTTTAGCATCTATACAATAACAAACTTTTGCGCCCTCAATTTCACCGGTTATTAATCCTGCTTCTTTCAATTCTTTCAAATGTTGAGAGACGGTACTCTGTGAAAGAGGTAATTCATCTACAATATCTCCACAAACACAAGCCTGACGCTTCGCCAGTAAATCTAATATCGCTATGCGGGCAGGATGCGCTAATGCCTTTGCAATTTTTGCAAGCTTGTTTTCCTTTATACTAAACTCATATGATTTTGTTGCTCCCATAATTAATTGCAATATTACGATTAATAGTTAAGAAACAAAAAAAAATTAAAAACTCACAAGAGGTAAAATTATGGAATGATTAGTTCCTTATCTTAATTTTTTCTTACTTTGTTATTTATGGCTATAAATGTGAAGGAACCTTTACGATGGCATTGGCGAAACCTGTTAAAATATTTTGTGCAGGGAATCATCATCCTGGCACCTATCATTATTACTGCATGGGCGGTTTTTTCTCTTTTTAATTATATTGATAATATTCTTCCGAATTTAATTCATTCCTTATTTCCTGTACTTTATAAACCTGACACTGAAGGTAATATACAAAAAATACCAGGTGTTGGCTTTGTCGTTATCATTGTTATAATAGTGCTTACAGGATGGATTTCGTCATCATATATTGTAGGTAAAATGGTCGAATTTTTTGGCCACGTACTTGAGAGAACACCAGGTGTAAGGTTTATTTATACTTCAGTAAAAGATTTTCTCGAAGCGTTTGCGGGAGAAAAAAGAAAATTCGACAGGCCTGTTCTTGTAAATGTAGATGCACCAGATGTATGGAGAATGGGATTTATGACCCAGGATAACGGAAGCAAATTCGGATTAAAAGATCACGTTGTCGTTTATGTACCTCATTCCTATGCAGTAAGCGGAATCGCATATATAGTGCCTATAGAAAAAGTAAAATTCTTAAATGATGTTTCCTCCACAGAAGCGATGAAGTTTGCATTAAGTGGTGGCGTTTCGCATCTTAGTGATTAAGTTTTGCATCTTAGTCATTAGAATGAGGAAAGCAATATTATTTATATCATTTTGTTTATTAACCAAACAAAGTTTTTGTTGGGGTTTTTATGCTCATCAGCGCATTAATTATTTAGCCGTGTTTCTATTGCCTCCTGAAATGATGGTTTTTTATAAACCAAATATTCAATTTATTACCGATCATGCTGTAGACCCTGATAAAAGAAGGTATGCAATAGCATCAGAAGGTCCTAAACATTATATTGATATTGATCATTATGGTCATTATCCATGGAGGGAATTGCCTGAAAAATATGAAGAGGCGGTAAATAAGTATTCCCAGGACAGCATTGTCGCTAACGGTATTGTACCATGGTGGATACAAATAATGCAACAAAGGCTAACAAATGCTTTCAAAGAAAAAAATGTAGCTAAAATATTGAAGTTATCTTCTGAAATAGGGCATTATATTGCTGATGCTCATGTGCCCTTGCATGCCAATTCTAACCATGACGGACAATACACTCATCAAAAAGGCATTCATGGTTTTTGGGAAAGCCGGGTACCGGAATTACTTGCTGAAAAAGAGTTTGATTTTATGATTGGTAAAGCAACATATATTCCTGATATGTCTAAATATATTTGGGCACGGATACATGAAAGCGGTGTGGCGTCAGACACTGTTTTACAGGATGAAGCGAAGTTAACGGAGGAATTTCCAGTAGGAAGAAAGTATTCATTTGAGGAAAGAAACGGAAAAATCGTAAAACAATATTCTTCATCCTTCACAATCGCTTACAATCAAATGCTTAAAGGGATGGTTGAGCGTCGAATGCGAATGGCTATAGCTTCAATTGCTTCAGCCTGGTATACGGCATGGGTAAACGCAGGTCAGCCAGATCTAAAAGACATCGGAAAAACTCCTTTTACCGAAGAAGACACAAAAGAATTTGAAATACTAAATACTGCGTGGAGAAAAGGTGTATCGAAAGGAAGACAACATGAGTAGTAATACGTTGTTATAAAACACTTTCACAATAATTTTTTAAAAATCATTTATCGGTTACCTGGAAGAAAGAGCTTTATTTAGTACTTCTTCTATCTTATTTAGTTTATCCTGCCTGTCCTCAAGTGCAACTTCCTCAGGAGTCGGTTTTTGTTGTTCAGTTGCGTACCACAACAGCACCATTGAAACATAATCCTGCATGTCTTTTCCTGAAAAATTTGTTTTATAATCAACAATTTTTTCATTGAGTTTCTTAATAGTCCTTCTAACCATTTCCTCGTCCTCAGGATCAATCCGAAGTCTGTAGCTACGGTCTGCCACTATTATATTAACCGGTATAAGATTTTGAGACATAATTTAAGAATGAAGCAGTGCAAGACATTTATCAATGTCTTTTAAGTAATCATCAATTTTCTTTTCAATCTCTTTTTTCTCAGCAGGTGTAAGGGCGTTAGTACTTACTTTTACAGGGGCTTTTTGATTGAATTTTTCGGCCTGGCTATTATGCAACTGCACCAGTTCATTTAACCTGCTATTTTCTTTTTGAAGCCGCTGAATTTCCTTTCGGGCAAGATTATATTCTTTTGTAAGTAATAAGACCTTGTCTTCAATCCTTTGTATTTGCTCATCCATTTCATTCATGGCAATCAAATTAGACTTATTTTCTTATTTCGGCACTTAACTCTGTTTCAAAACTCCTTATCAGCTTGCTCATAATTCCATCAATTTCCTTGTCTGTCATTGTTTTTTCTTCATCCATAAAAGTAAAACTTACGGCCATCGATTTTTTATTCTTTCCTAACTTTTCGCTCTCGAAAATATCGAACAACCGGATGTTCTGTAATTTAGAAATTTTTAATTTATCGACCACTTGCTTTACTGCATCAAACAAAATATTTCTATTTACAACAATTGCAAGATCTCTTTGCACAGGAGGGAATTTAGAAACTTCGTTATAGACAATTGCTTGATTAATCGTCAGATTAAGTAAGTCAAGCCAATTAAAATCAATAAAAAATACAGGTTGCTTCAGGTCAAATTTGGTTAATTTTTCTGATGAAATTTCTCCAATCGCTACTATTGTCCTTTTATCTACCGCACCTGATACCCCAATTGAAAAACCTTCAATAGAAGTTGCTGTAAAATCAGGACTTTTTAAACCACATAATTCTATAATTGCTGCTGCAATTCCCTTTGCTTTATAAAAATCTATACTTGTCTGTTTCGACTTCCATCCTGCACTATCGTTTTCACCGGTAAGATACAATGCAAGATGTTCCTCTTCCATATAAATTCCTATCCCGTCAGAATGATAGGTCTTCCCGAATTCAAAAAAACTTAAATCTTTATTTTTTCGGTTTAGATTATAACTTATAGTTTCAAGTCCTGTTTCAACCATTGAAGGTCGCATCACATTCAAATCTGCACTAAGGCTGTTAATCATTTTGACCGATCGTGCCAATTCCTTTTCATTATAATATTGACTATTAGTAATGGAATTGGTAACAATTTCATTGAAACCAAGACCGGTGAGATAACCGGAAATTTTTTCTTTCAGGCTTTCTTTCAGAATGTTTTCATCAGTTGATGGCCAAATGATCATCATTCCCGAAATCTCTACGTTATCAAGTCCATCTATCCTCAAAACTTCTTCTACAATATCAGCCGGCAAAGTAATATCAGGCTTGCTGAAAGGTACAGCTACTGTTATTTCATCATTACTTTCTTTTACTATTTTAAAACCAAGACTTGTCAATATTTGTTTTACTACCTGAGAGTCATATCTCTTTCCGCTCAATTTTTTTAAATAATCGTATTTAATAGCCACTTGAGTTTTTTCCTGTGGATCAGGGTAAACATCAACAATATCAGAGGATATTTCACCTCCTGCAATGTCTTTAATTAACAAAGCCGCACGTTTTAAAACATTCACAACATTCGATATATCTACTCCTTTTTCAAATCTTACTGCCGCTTCTGTCCTTAATCCATACCGGAAAGATGTTTTACGGATAGTGGCAGGGTTAAACCATGCACTTTCGAGAAAAATAGCTTTTGTTTCCGGTTTAACTCCACTTTTGGCACCTCCAAAAACTCCCGCAATACACATCCCTTCTTCTTCATTACAAATCATTAAATCTGTGCTATCGAGCTTTCTTTCTTTTTGATCAAGCGTTATAAATACTTCATTCTGAGGCAGGTTTTTTACTATTATAGTTTGTCCTGCTATAGCATATGCGTCAAAAGCATGTAAAGGCTGACCAGTTTCATGTAAGATATAATTGGTAATGTCTACAATATTATTAATCGGTCTCTGGCCTATAGCGATTAACCTGTCTCTCAACCATGCAGGACTTTCTTTTACTGTTAATCCGGTTATCGTTACTCCTGAATATCTTCTGCAATCATCCGTATTTTCGATAGATACTTTTATCGGTAGAGAATTATTATCGGACTTAAAATGATTGGGAAAAGGATTCATAACTTTTTCTTCCTTTCTGGTATGATGAGTAAGGTAAGCACAAACATCACGTGCAACGCCAAGGTGACTCATTGCGTCCATCCTGTTGGGAGTTAACCCTATCTCAAAGACCCAATCATTGTAGGGTTTGAAATAATC
>Ga0068627_1000165_pt1 | contig 12662 bp, 12 predicted proteins | sample InSIn1gowninarea_FD_77430 | JGI IMG/M metagenome (GOLD analysis project Ga0068627, IMG submission 77430) | Clean room microbial communities from NASA Spacecraft Assembly Facility at Jet Propulsion Laboratory, Pasadena, California, USA -... ... | reverse complement strand
TTGCTGCTTTAATTGGACTAGGTTATACAATAAATGAGATTGAATCCTTGTATTTGGATTTGATTCCGAAGATAATGAAACGGAGAAGTAAATCAGGGAAAAGCACGGCTTTGGAAATAGAAGCAAAAAAAATATTTGGAGAAAGAAAATTTGATGACTTTAAAACCAACATTGGAATTGTAGCATTGAATTTTGAAACACAAATGCCTTTAATTTTCAAGACTGATATTCAACAAGCCCATGGGATGCAACAATCTTTCAAGCCAGGCTTTGACTGTACTATTGAGACTGCTGTTCGTTGCTCTAGTGCAGCATATCCATTTTTTAATAAAATGAAAATCAAAACAGAAAATCACGGAGAAATTGAAGTAGTTGATGGAGGCTTTATTGCGAACAATTCAACCTTATATTCAATGATAGATGCTTATAAATCACTTGGACTACATGAACAAGATATTCATCTTCTGAATGTGGGGGTAGGACACTACATAGAAAATACATCAGGAATAATTTCTGCAATTTTAAAAAAAATTGGAATATTTAATTTTTTTGAGAGAGTTTTAAACGCAAGTACAAATAGCAACACCATTGTATCTAAGTTGCTTTTTCCAAACTTAGATATGTTAAGGATTAGTGACTCTTTTCCAGAGCCTAAACACGGGACAAATATGTTCGAGTATGATTTAAAAAAGCTCAATAAAATGATTCAACTTGGTAGGACCTCATACGCTAAATATGAGAAGGAAATAGAAAAATTATTAAGGATACGATAGCAAAATTTTCGCCTTGGTTTCCGCAAACTTTTCATTCTGCCACTTTTGGTACCTAATTTATTAACTGCATTATCCAGATACCTAAGATGCTTCCATATATTAAAAGCTCATTAAGGAAACTTAAGCAAGATGCTTTATCAAAAGCTCTTTATGACATATTTAAATCAGCGCTTTTAGTCATAATAACCCTTCTTATTGCTAAACTTGTCCCAAGCGATACTTCTATTGGGAGCATAATCAATAAAACATTTAATCTATCAGTTCTAAATATTTTCCTTGTCATTGTTGTTACAATAGCTTTGACACTTTTAATCGCAATTCTATATTCCCGTAAGAAGTACAACCTGCTTAAGCAAGATAATTTCACAGATGAATTGACTGGAATGCTTAATCAAAAAGCGTTTAACGAAATTGTGCCAAAAATAATAGAGAATTGCAAAAGGCAAAAACAAAAACTATCTTTAATAATAATTGATATTGATGATTTTAAGAAATTCAATACGGAATTTAGTTATCAAATAGCGGACAAAGTATTAGCTAAGGTCGGAGACTTACTAAAGTCGGACAGTCGCGCAACTGACACTTCATTTAGACAATATTTTAAAGGCGATGAATTTATTGTATTAGCCAAAGAAACAGATTTAGCTAATGCAGTCACAGCTGCAAATAGAAAAAGGAATCTTTTCAAAACTGGGATAGAAGTTAATGGTCAGGTTTACAATGTAACGGTTAGTTGCGGCGTCACTGAATATAATTTTATTTCAGACACTCAAGAAACAGCTCTGGTTAGACTAAAAAATGCTTTACAAATAGCTAAAGGAAAGGTAAAGAAAAATTGTGTGGAAGCTCTTATTTAAGACTAATTCTACTTTCGCCTTGGTTGCGTGTTCTTTACCAACCAAATAAGACGAGCAGATAGTAGTTCATTAAGACCATCAACTTCGGCAAAAAGGTTTTAATATATATTTCTCGCCTTGGAGGGTGTTCTTTACCAATCAACTATGATGAGATAATTGCTGTTGGTGAAGAACACTAACAGCGGCGGAAATTGTTTTACTACGTCTTTTGTTTACACAACACAAGACCTTTAAGTATGTTTCATCAATTAAACAATGACAGCTTACCCTAAAAAATAATATTATTTTATTTCTTCCTATTACCTTTGCGAAACATGATAATTCTACCATTTAATCTTTGAAGAGATTAGTAACCATACTACTGCTTATCATCATCTTTTTACAAACCTTTAGTTCGTTTGTTATCAGGGCCGATTATTTTATTAATAGAGACTACATCACAAAGGTTCTTTGTATTAATAAAGAAAAGCCGAAAATGGGTTGTAAGGGTAAATGTTATCTTGCCAAACAACTTAAAGCGCAGGATCAGCAGGAGAAGCAATCTCCAAATTCTAAAAGAGAGAAGTTTGAAATACAACCTTTCTTTTTGCCTGCAACGATCAGCTTATCTAATTTTCCAAATCTTATCGTTGTTGAATATAAGACCTCAATTGATAGAATACCAGCAACTTTTCCTCGTACTATTTTTCATCCACCTTCCGTTTAATCTACTACCTCAGTTAAGTATAAAGTGTCTTAAGACAAAATCGATAAATCACACTCATTTTAAATTAACCCTGGGGGTTATTTAGATGGTGTCTAATAACCATTCAATTGGTTATTACCTACTCATTTTTTCAAAAACTAATTATGAAACAAATTTTCATTATAGCTATTTCAGCAATCACTTTTTTCAGTTCATGTAAAAAAGAATCAGCACCCGTATTTGATCAAAATGTGAAGGCAGACCTTACTGTTGAATTTGACAACATAGCAGGCGCAGAAAATCTTCAATTAAATACAGGCTCCTATATCAATGCAGCAGGCGAAACTTTTAAAGTAAGTAAGCTAAAATACTATGTCAGCAATTTTGTACTGACAAACACAAATGGCAATGTTTACACTGTGCCGCAGGATAGCAGCTATTTCCTAATAGACGAAAGCGATGAAGCCTCTCATGAAGCAACTTTAAAAGTACCTGAAGGTGAATATAAGAGCCTGACTTTTACTATAGGTGTAGATAGCCTTCGCAATACCATGGACATTAGCAGGCGTACAGGTGTACTTGATCCAACAACAAGCGCAGCAGATATGTACTGGAGTTGGAATAGTGGTTATATCTTTTTTAAGTTAGAAGGAACCTCAACTGCAAGTACAGCCCCTGGTAATGCCTTCGGTTATCATGTTGGTGGATTTGGCGGCTACTCAACTCCTACAATTAATAATTTGAAAACTGTAACACTCGACCTTACTTCAAGAGGAGTACCACAGGTTAAAGCCGGTAAAGCAAGTAATGTACACCTGATGGTGGATATACTTAAAGGGCTTAACGGCAATACTAATATGAGTTTTGCTAACGTGCCAATGATACATAGTGCGGCAGCAGGTAAACCAATGGCCGATAACTACATTAGCATGATACAGCATGACCATACCGAAAATTAGTTAGTATGTATCGTAAACATTTTATAGTGATCTTAATCTTTGTTGCAGCTATTTGTGCCTGCAACAAAGATGTTTTAGAGGTGTTAGAGCTACCATTTACCGGCTTTCAAAAGCCTGCTAATTTTCCTGAGCCTGTTTATCATTTTGCTACTAATACAGTTACAAAAGAGGGTTTTGAATTAGGTAGAAAGTTATTCTATGACCCAGTTTTGTCGGGTAATAACACCATCAGCTGTGGTAGTTGTCATATTCAAACATCTGCTTTTACTCATCACGGTCATAGTACAAGTCATGGCATATTCGATAGTATGGGTACTAGAAATAGTCCACCTATAATGAACCTTGCATGGAACACAAGTTTTATGTGGGATGGTGGCATTGCAGACCTGGATCTTCAATCAATTGCACCAATTACGAATCATGTTGAAATGGGTGAGACAATGGCTAATGTGTTGCAAAAGTTGCGTAGTTCTGCCACTTATCGTGCAATGTTTAAAAAGGCTTATGGCAGCGAAGAAATTACCACCAGCAATTTTTTAAAATCATTATCGCAGTTTATGGCTATGTGTGTAAGCAGCAATAGCAAGTATGATAGTGTAAAACGAAACGAAGGACCAGGATTTACACAGGATGAGCAGGAGGGGTATGTTTTAGTAAAACAAAAATGCGCACCATGCCACAACGAACCATTGTTTACTGATTTTACTTTCAGAAATAATGGTATAAGCATAAGCGCTGTAAATGATTTAGGCCGTTATCTAATTACGCAAAACGATGCTGATAGGTATAAGTTTAAAGTACCCAGCCTTCGCAACCTTTCTTATACAGCACCATATATGCATGACGGCAGACTATTTACTTTAGATGCTGTACTTGATCATTATGCAACCAAGATACAAGCTACACCAAATCTTGATGCACAACTACAGAGTGGCATAGCGCTTTCTTCTGCTGAAAGAAAAAAAGTATTAGCATTTTTAGCAACACTTAACGACAAGTCTTTCTTGCTAAACAAGCAATTATCAGAACAATGATTTTATAAGTTATTAAAACCAATTAAGAGATGAGAAAATATGTACTTATACTGGTTGTAGTTGCTATGCTTCCTGCGGTTACAAATGCCTGTGACATATGTGGTTGCGGAGTAGGCAATAATTATATCGGCATACTTCCTGACTTTAATAAAAAGATCTTAGGATTACGTTATCGCTATAATTCACTGTTTACGCATTTGGGTGTAGGTGGAGAATCTACTTATTTAACTACCCGTGAAATGTATAAAACCGTTGAAGCATGGGGTGGTTACAACATCAGTTCAAGTTTTAGAATTATGGCTTCTGTACCTTATAGCTTTAATGAGAAGATTAACCAGGGAAAATCAACAAGCAAACATGGATTAGGAGATATTAGCGTGTCTGCATTCTACCAGCTGTTGAATAACAGGCGTACTGATACAGCAATTGGTAGTAAGCTGATAGTTCAAAGCCTTTGGATAGGTGTAGGAATAAAATTACCTACAGGTAATTATGACCCTGCAGATAAGGCAAGCACAAACAACAATGCAAACCTATTTCAGCTAGGTACAGGCAGTACTGATTTTAATATAAGCGCCATGTATGATATAAGGCTACAGGATGCTGGTTTTAATGTAGCTTCAAGTTACAAGATAAATACCGCGAATAAATATGGGTACCACTATGGCAATAAATTCACTGTTACTCCACAAGCATATTATAAATTCAGAGTTCTAAACAAAGTTACTATTGCTCCAAATACAGGCGTTCAATACGAAACAGCATTAAGCGATTTAGAAAAGGGTTTCAATGTAACAGTATCAGGTGGTAATCTATTATTAGGAACGGCAGGAATAGAAACATCATTTGACAAGATTGCTATTGGTGCAAATTATCAAACACCGTTGTCACAAAACCTGGGTAAAGGCATTGTGAAGGCGAACGATAGGATAATGGTGCATGTAGCAATTGCGTTATAAAGTGTCCGTTCTCCCAAAGTGTTCCATAAGGTAAAAAGGTTGTTCAAGGTCTTAGCGCAGCGAGACCTTGAACAAAAGATAAATGGAGGTAGACCTCCTGCCTTTGAAAAAGGCATCGAAGAGAATCACTGTATTCGAAATCAGTGATCTAATTATAGCCCTGGTTTGTGTTCTTCCCTTTTCACATTAAATGTTAGGTAGATCGCAAGTATTAATAAAGCGTGGTACAATTACTGAAGCGGTTTCCTTACATGAAATCTGAACCGACTTATCCCCTTGTTATATTAGAAGAACTGGTGCCCTTAATGCAATTGCCCGAGGTTAAAAAGGTCACTGATATTATTAGGCAAGAGAAGTTATTGTATAAAGGTTATGATTATAATAAGGCGGTTGTTTTGATTTCAAGACGTTTAGCTTATTTAGGCAGACAGATACTTCCCTAGCAACTAGAAGTATTTGGCCTTGGATAGGTCTTCTTTACCAACCAATTAAGATAATAAATAGAACCTTACTGACCAGCAGTTTGTTTTTATCTTATACCAGTGCAGATTTACTTACTATTGTTGATTCACTCGGGTGCAACTGCTTAAACCATCGTTCTATTTTATCTTTCTCCTCTAGCTGCTTATGGTCTTTAAAAAACTTTTGAAATTGAAGCATCATTGCAAAAGGCATTTCATATTTATTATTTCGCCTTGGATGGTGTTCTTTACCAATCAACTATAATGAGATAATTGCTGTTGGTGAAGAATAGCAACAGCGTCGGAAAAAAGGTTTGATACTTTAAATACTTATCGTAGTTTTGCGATAGAAGATATGGGAGCAACTAAATCATACGAGTTCAGTGTAAAGGAAAATAAGTTAGCTAAGATTGCTAAAGCATTGGCACATCCTGCAAGGATTGCAATCTTAAACCTGCTAGCTAAAAGACAGACTTGTGTTTGTGGTGACATAGTAGAAGAATTACCACTTTCGCAAAGTACAGTATCGCAGCACCTAAAAGAATTAAAAGAAGCAGGATTAATAACTGGTGAGATTGAGGGTGCTAAGACTTGCTACTGTATTGACCCTAAAGAGTGGAAGGCAGCACAGGCGGCAATAAATCAAATGTTTGAAACATTTAAAGGTGGCAAGGGTTGTTGCTAACCTTTTTTTTGTTTATAATCATCGCAATATTTCGATAACAATAAAAACATAAATACAATGGAAACTCAAGAACAGGTAAAAGACATGGTAAGGCAGAAGTATTCAGAAATTGCTTTACAAGACAAAGAAACAAATGAAACCTCTTGTTGCGGTTCGGGTTGCTGCTCAACAGAAGTATATAACATTATGTCAGATGATTATACCCAAATAGAGGGTTATAACCCAGAGGCAGATTTAGGCTTAGGCTGTGGTTTGCCTACTGAATTTGCAAAAATTAAGAAAGGTGATGTGGTTATAGATTTAGGAAGCGGTGCAGGTAATGATGTATTTATTGCACGAAACGAAACAGGGGAAACAGGGAAAGTGATAGGAATTGATTTTACACCTGCAATGATTGATAGGGCAAGGCAAAACAATGAAGTAAGAGGATTTAATAATGTTGAGTTTAGGCAGGGTGATATTGAGAAAATGCCTGTTACTGCTAATACAGCTGATGTAATAGTTAGCAATTGTGTATTGAATTTAGTGCCAAACAAAGACGGAGTGATTAAAGACATTTACAGAGTACTGAAGCCTGGTGGACACTTCTCAATTTCAGATATTGTTTTAGAAGGTCAATTACCAAAAGAGATAAGAGAAGCCGCAGAAATGTATGCAGGTTGTGTAGCAGGTGCTATTCAAAAACAAGTATACTTAGAACTAATAGAAGCAAATGGATTTAAGAACATTACAGTTCAAAAAGACAAAGCAATCATTATCCCTGGTGATATATTAAGTCAATACCTATCTGCGGAACAAATTGAAGCATTTAAACAATCCGGTACAGGTATTAGAAGCGTAACAGTGTATGCAGAAAAACCAGCAGCAGAAAAGGCAGCTTGTTGCGGTCCTGAATGTTGTAACTAATAAGCCTGCTCTCCGTAGTGTTCCGCAGGACAACTGTTGGTGAAGAACACCAATAGCGGCGGAAAACGAACAACAAAAAGTTTAAAAATGAGTAATTCATATAAGCAACACTGGGAGGAAGTTTTTACTACTAAAGCAGAAGATGAAGTAAGCTGGTTTCAGCCTTACCCAAAAACATCAATGGAATTTGTAGAACTATTTGACTTGCCTTTAAATGCAAACATTATAGACATTGGTGGCGGCGACAGTCATTTTGTAGATGCATTACTTGACAATGGTTATCATAATATTTACGTGTTAGACATATCTGCAAATGCAATTGAAAGAGCAAAGCGAAGATTAGGTGAAAGAGCTTCAAAAGTAAACTGGATTGTTTCAGATATTACAGAGTTTCAACCACCTGTACAAATTGACTTTTGGCATGATAGAGCAGCATTTCATTTTCTAACCACAGAGGACAAGATCTATAAATATGTTTCCATTGCTGAAGACGCTATAAAGAGAGATGGTTACCTGATACTTGGTACGTTTTCAGAGAACGGCCCAACAAAGTGTAGTGGGTTAGAAATTAAGCAATATTCAGAAGCATCAATGTCAGTAAGGTTTGAGGTAGCTTTTAATAGAATCAAATGCATAACTGAAGATCATACAACACCCTTTAATACGGTACAAAATTTTTTATTCTGTAGCTTCATAAAGAAATGATTACTAAAGAAGCTAAAGGTTGTTCAAGGTCTTAGTGCTACGAGACCTTGAACAAAAGATAAATGGAGGTCTTAGACCTCTTGCCTTTGCAAAAGGCAAGAGGTCCTAAATGAGTGCTGAAACTATTCAATCTTGATCTACGAATAATCTTTTATTGCTTATGGTGATACAATAACTGATCAAGATGCATTTTATATAATCACCTGTACTATTGTACTTACTAGTGCTGTAGATTATATATATGGTAAGCAAATAGCATAAGTAAAAGTGGCATTATTAAACCCGATGCAAACCACGTATAGTTAATTTACTTTATGGCTTTTCTTTGTCTTTTGCAAAGACAGCAGTTTAAAGAACTGCAATGATCTTTAGTTCGAGGTGTAAGTTGTAACAACTCAAATAACTGACAGATTTGCGTAAGTATTACTGGTCTTTATGCGAGAACATCTAAACAGATTGCTTTACTTACGTTAATTGCGATTGCCAACTCCCCTCATTTGCACTTTCCGCAACTATTCTCTTACCTTCACTTTAATAGTCCACCAAATACCTTTTGATACTTAATGCCTGCAACAAATATTGCTGTTAAATTAATTGAAGCGCAACCCGGAAACATTCTTTTAATACTGCCTGATGTTCCGAAATATACAATGGTAGCTGCTTCAAAAGAGTATTACCAGACTTCTAATACTACGCCAGAAAAATTATTAGGTAAAGGAGTATTTGAAAAATTTCCACATAATCCTACCAGTACAGATAATAGAGGTACTGCTAATTTAAATGCCTCTTTTCTTAAAGTTCTTCAAACCAGGCAACCAGATAAATTAGACATTGTAAGGTATGATGTACAAAATTATAATGGTGATTTCGAAGCGCGATATTGGCAAGCTATCAATTCTCCTGTTCTAAGTGATGAAGGTGATATTATTTACATATCACATTCGGTAATTGAAGCAACCGACAAAGTACTATTAAAAAAAAGGGATGAGGTAATGAAAGGTATGCAGCAGGCATATAACCTGTTTATGCAAGCCCCTTTTGCCATTCATATTTTCACAGGTCCTGATCTTATTATTGAACTTGCCAATGCACCAACGCTTGAAATGTGGGGAAGAGAAGGAGATATAATAGGAAAGCCTTTTTTTGATGTGGTGCCCGAGGTAAAAGAGCAAGGTTACGGTACCTTAATGAGTCAAGTGATGGAGAGCGGTCAGTCACAATTCTTCTATGAAACGCCCATTAACTTAAACAGGCCCGGTAAAGACAAGATAGGCTATTACAACTTTGTGTTACAGCCCTATTACAAAGAGGGTAGTAAAAAAGCAGAAAGCATTTTGATCATTGCTAATGAAGTGACAACCCAGGTTATAGCCAGGCAAAAAATTAAAGAGAGTGAACAGAAATACCAAAGACTGTTTGCATCTATGAACCAGGGCTTTTGTGTGTTGGAAATGATTTTTGAGGGTGATAAGCCAATAGACTATTTATTTTTAGAAAACAATCCAGTGTTCGAAGAGCAAACCGGTTTAAAAAACGCAATTGGAAAAACAGCTCGTGAACTGGTGCCTGATCTTGAGACTCACTGGTTTGAGCTTTATGGTAAAGTTGCATTAACGGGTGAACCGGTAAGCTTTACCGAAGAGTCAACCGCAATGCACCGCTGGTTTGATGTATATGCCTTTAAGGTAGGTGATGATACCAGCCGAAAAGTAGCCCTGCTGTTTTCTGATATTACAGATAGGATAAAGGCCGAAGAAGCACTGCGAAAAAGTGAGCAGAACCTGCGTAGCCTGATATTGCAGGCGCCGGTTGCAATGTGCATTTTTAAAGGCCCTGGTTATGTTGTAGAAATTGCAAATGAACGGATGTTTGAGTTTTGGGGTAAGACAGGCGAAGAAGTCTTACATAAGCCAATCTTCGAAGGTTTACCTGAAGCAAAAGACCAGGGGTTTGAGCAATTACTTGATAGTGTTTACCAGACAGGTGAAACCTTTTCGGCCTATGGTGTGCCTGTTACCCTTCCTCGTAATGGTAAGCTTGAAGACGTCTTTGTTAATTTTGTTTATGCAGCTTTTAAAGAAACTGATGGACAGATATCAGGTGTAATGGCAGTGGCCATAGATGTAACAGAGCAGGTTTTGGCAAGGCAAAAAATAGAAGAATTGGTTAAACAACGTACTGCAGAATTAGCCGAGTCTAATTTAGCACTTACAAGAACTAACCAGGCACTAGTTAATTTAAATGGCAGCCTTGAGCAGTTTACCTATGCAGCAAGCCACGATATGCAAGAGCCTTTAAGAAAGATTCAGACCTTTAGTAATTTCCTTGAAAAAGAAACAGAGCAATTGTCTGGCAGGGCTAAGTCTTTTGTACAAAAAATAGGCACTTCAGCAAGCAGAATGACGACTATAATAAATGACCTGCTTCAGTATTCAAACCAGAAGTTTGAGGGCATGCAGGAAAATATTGACCTGAATGAGGTAATTGATCAGGTAAGAAATGATTTAGAAATTACTATCGAACAAAATAATGCATCAATTATAGCAGAGCGTTTACCAGAACTATATGCTGTAAAAGGGCAGATAACTCAATTGTTTTTAAACCTGGTAAGTAACGCAATTAAGTTTGCAAAGAAAGACATACCGGCAGTTATTGTTATTAGTTCAATGACACTAAATAAAGCTGAAGTTGAAGAGATAACAGTACTAGATCCGGAAATTGAATATGTTCAAATTTCTGTTGCCGATAATGGTATAGGTTTTCACCCTGATCATGCGGAGAAGATATTTCAATTGTTTACAAGGCTGCATGGCAAACATGAATACGAAGGAACAGGTATAGGACTTGGTTTATGTATTAAAATAGTTCAAAATCACAAAGGACACATTTATGCTGTTTCAGAAGAAGGCAAAGGGTCTATTTTCCATGTAATTCTACCATTGACATAATGTGCGTAAGTTTTAGACAACCCGTTCTCCCAAAGTGTTCCATAAGGTAAAAGGGTTGTTCAAGGTGTAAGCGCAGCGAGACCTTGAACTAAGAATAAATGGAGGTCTTAGTACTCTTGCCTTTTTGGCCGTTGCCGGTGTTGCAGCAAAGGCCATTGCGAGGTGTTATCACCTGCAACATGTGCGTTGGCAGAAGCTCTATGCTGGTTTAAGTCTTTCGATAAGATGCTTTTAAATCTAAATGAAAGAAGGACTGTCTGCGGCATTATTATTCTTCAGTACAAGTGTGCGACGCAACGATGATTAGTAGAGGTACTAAAGTCGGCTACACCCGCCATTGGCGATAATGAAAAACTTTTCTTTCGTATGATAAAGTATTCTCCAAGAATTTTTCCGGCACCAAATGTTTGTCGTAATGTTTCATTTTCTATAGATTTCCTATTGGTCCAAACATCCATCTGAACCAGTAGCCGTACTTTTCTCCATTCTATTACATCGCCAATTGTAACTGCCAGTGATACGTCTTGAAATGTTGGCAGGTTATTTCTCTTTAAAAGATCGTTGAAGTGCGGCTGCTTCCAGAAAGATGGACCTGCTCCTAGTACAATGCCCATTTTTCGACTATAACCATTAAACAAAGAATCGCTGTTGCCTTGACTAATACCTACCATTGGCAGCATAAGTAATAGAACCAAGACTACTCTCATAACATTATTTGTTTAGTGGTTGCAATGGGTGTTCTTCAGGAGCACCTTACCGCTCAATATAATTGGTTCGTGAAAAGACCAACCAAGGCAAAAGTTGAAATTATCCCCACCTGTTTTCAAGTTCCAGGCACAGACTGGCTTTTCATTTACCTCCGAAGTTGTTTTGCGGAACAATACGGAGAGCAAAAAAGAATAGGGACAAAAAGGTTAAAGGTTTTCTGCAACAAATGCTTCACAGTATTTCTTAACCAGGTTTCGTACTTCTTTAAACTGTAGCATAATCCGTTCTTCTGTTCCCGTTGCTTTTGCAGGGTCAGGAAAATTATAATGAAACATCTTTGCTTTTGATGGAAAGTAAGGACACCTTTCTTTAGCGTTATCGCAAACAGTAATTACATAATCAAAATCTATAGTAGTATATTCCATCACATTGTTTGATGTTTGTGTAGATATATCAATATTGTCTTCTTTCATTACCCTGATAGCTCGTGGGTTTACTCCATGCGTTTCTACACCAGCACTATAAATTTCTGCCCTGTCTTTTGCAAAATGTCTTAAATAACCTTCTGCTATCTGACTTCTACAACTATTGCCGGTACAAAGCACTAATATTTTTTTCATCGATCAATCTTTACAACGCTAATTAAAATCCACAAACAATTGATGATAGTAAACCTGGCATCCATTCCATAGTATATATTTAAAATAATAATTGCGGCTATTATAACTAAGAAACGTTTGTGCCTGCCAAGGTAGTTTATTACCGAAGTTTTCATCTAGTTCTTTTTAAGGGCTTATGTCAGTATTTTCATCGTCTCGCAGCGCTAAGACTTTGAACAAATTTAATACTTTGGAAAAACTTAGGGAGAACAGGAACATCTAACCAAAATGGCATTTATGTAGCCGACTTTAGTACCTCTACTAATCATCGTTGCGTCGCACACTTGTACTGAAGAATAATAATGCCGCAGACAGTCCTTCTT
>Ga0068627_1000164_pt1 | contig 12678 bp, 6 predicted proteins | sample InSIn1gowninarea_FD_77430 | JGI IMG/M metagenome (GOLD analysis project Ga0068627, IMG submission 77430) | Clean room microbial communities from NASA Spacecraft Assembly Facility at Jet Propulsion Laboratory, Pasadena, California, USA -... ... | reverse complement strand
TGGTTGATAAATCCATAAATTTGTGGTTATACGCAGGGGACAAAAACATCTCCTATCTTCAAAATAGGCAACATTGAGAACATTTAACGATGCCATCATTTAAATTCAAGATGAAGCATGGATCATGTGCACAGGCCAAGTAGAGATAAAATATGTTGCTTGACAACATTTCAAAAATCTCTTATCGGAGAACACCGAGGAGGAAGATTAAGATGATCTTATCGTACACACTGAAAAAATGATAATAGAGGAAATGAGTCATCCTCTAATTAAAGACATTGAGGAGGGAGGAGTTGTTAAGGCAGTTTGGACTCTTCATCCAAATAAGGCTCCTGGCCTAGATGGCTTCTCCATCAGTTTCTATCACTTATTTTGGGAGGTTATTTATAGAGATATAATGAATATGATACATTGGGTGCATCAGAAAAGGAATATAGGTGGCTAGAAAAACTCAACGTTCCTAGACCTTCTCCCTAAAGAGACCTGACCCCTATCCTTTTCTACATTTAAGGCCATATCTTTGTGAAAATCCTTGCTTCTTGAATCAACGCATATCTTCCCTCCCTCATATCAGAAAATCAAGGGGGTTTCCTAGCAAATCGACAAATAACTAACTCTATTCTTTTAGTACAAGAAGACATTCACTCTAGTGTTATCAGGGGTGAGAAAGGTTTTGCCTTGAAACTTGATCTAGCAAATGCCTTTGATGGAGTAAAGCATTCCCTCTTGTTCGTTGTATTAAGAAAAATGTGATTCGGTGAAGACTTCATTTTACTCATCCAAAATTGCATCTCCAAACCTTGGATCACTCCCTTAATCAATGGTAGACACTATATCTTTTCTCAATCCTCGAGAGGCCTAAGACAAGGCTGCCCCTTATTAGCCTTTCTCTTTATCCTCATGGCAGAATCTTTCAGCATAGCTCTAGATCATAATCGCAGAATGGGATTGATAGCTTGTATCAGGTTCGGTGATGGGGTCAAAAATATAAACCATTCATAGTTCACTGATGATACCATGTTAATGAGAGGAGCCTCATTATAATAGAAAGAAGATTCAAAATTCTCCTTGAGAAATTCATGCAGTGCTCAAGTGGGAAAATTAACCATCTAAAAAGCTCCATATATGGGTGGAATGCGATAGCAAACACAATACACAAGATAGCGCAAATATTTAGAGTCTCCTACAAGCTCAATTGGAGCCAGTTCAATTACTTAGGGTTGTCGGTTTGGATTGGGCCCCTTAAGACAAAGGTTTGGAATAACATAACTGATAAAATGAAAAATAGGTTACAACAATGGGGAACAACTTGGCTAAACCTGGCTAGAAGGGTCATACTATTAAAGGAAGTTTTATCTACTATCCCCTCTATAATTTCTCCTTGATCCAGCCCCCCATTAGAATCCACAAAAAATTACAAAAGATTCTAAGACAATTTATGTGGCAAGGAGGGAAGTCAGATAAAATAAGTTCAGTCTTGTCAAATGGAGGCAACTTACCACCACAATGAAAGTGGTGGACTTTCTATCCACATACCCAAGTTGCTAAGTGCATCCTTGGGTGGAAATATTGTTTGGTGTTTGATCTCTGGTTCGCAATCATGGTGAATGCTGGTTCCAGAAAAGAAAAAAAAATTGAACATAGCTAGATAACATCTATGGGATCATGACACCCCCAGCAGACCCTATTTGCACATATGGAAACTTTGAAAAAATGTAATTCCCTTTCTTCAAGACAACACATCCAAAGTTCCTCATGGAGGTAGTAACATTAAAATTTGGCATGACAACATTATGGGGAAAAAGACCCTCTCTGTTGATCACATTTTCCTCACCTTCCAGCAGTATCACAAGGATCAAGGAATACATGGCTTAAACCAAATCTCCAGTTGGAATAGAAGCAATGGGTGATGGATGGGATGGAGTTTTTCCAACTCCCCTGCACATCTTCTCGATGCTCTAGTCAAAATGAAACAATCGCTACATGGATCAGCTCCCACCCTAAGGTATCAAGAAGACAAATTCATATGTGATGCTTGAGAACTACGTACGACATTAAGGAAAGTTATGATGCGCTACTTGATGACTTTCTCCCATCTCCTTCATGGGTCTTATGGAAGCAGGTTTGGAAATCTGAGAGCATGCCAAAGATCAAAATATTTATTTGGACCCTATTCAAAGGGAAGATCTTGATAGCAGACAATTTGAAAAAAAGAGGCATTAAGGGATCATCTAGATGTCCTCTCTTCTTTGATGCTAAAGAGTCTATTCAACATTTATTTGTGGATTGTTCATTTTCCTCTCAATCTTGGAGCTCCCTCCATCATCCGATAAACTTCAAAATAGAAAGAAACTCCTCCATCTATGCCACAATTGTGAAGTGGAAAAAAAGTTACCCCTGTGCCAAAAAGGGACTGAGTGCCCAAAAGAGAATTTGGGATATGCTTTTGTTTGTCCTTCTTTGGAACTTTTGGCTCATGAGAAATGGATTTTTCTTCTAGGAAAAAGCTCCTTTCATAAGGAAAGTCTTGATCAAAACTTGGGCCTTAACTGTAGAGACTATCTATTGTAAAAGAAATATTAATATTATTATCAAAGATCTTCACGCGGAAGAAAGAATCATATTCAAAAGTTCCCTGGATCTCCCTTCAAGGCATGAAAAACCGAGCACAAAGAAACTCTCAACCAATGCTAAATGGAAGGTAAGGCTAAAAGAACGGGACTTTCTAGAATGACTTGATCGAAAATGCAGACCCAGGTTATTTTTTGATGGTTCCTCGAAATCTAACCCGGGAACAATAAGAGTAGGAGGCGAAATTTTCGATGAATTGGGAAGCAATATATCCACCTATCAATGGGGACTGCGAAAATCATCAAATAATAAGGCAATGGCCTATGCCTTACTACAAGGCCTTCAAATAATAAAAGAGTTTAAATTTAATAATGCAATGGTATTTCAAGACTCATCAATAATAATACCAATGACGATGAAACTAGCACTATCTCCCAACATTGATCTTAGCAAATTAATCACTTATCACAGAATTTTAAATAGGGAAGTTGGAGATATTTATTTTTACCATATCCTAAGGCATAATAATAAAATTTCTTACTCTTATGCCAACTTGGCTTGTCTCTCCCCCTGGTCAACTCACTGCAAAAGGCATGTCTACCTACTCCCCCCTTCCCTAGATTCTTGTTGTATTCCTGTTTTCCTAATGCTCAGTGCTTCCTCGATTTACGATGGAAAAGACTCTATTATCCTCCCTTCCATCTCTCTCTTGACCCAATCCTCCTGACCTCCCCTACAAGATCCTTCACGATCCTCCCTGCCAAATCCTTCCTCCTCACTCCTTCGACTCTCTCCCTTCCTCTTCTTAAAGACCCTATAATTCCTTCATTTGTTCATCAACTCCCACCTGTGCGCTCTTGTCTACCAAGCTCTCTGCTCCCTCTGTGGATGCTCCTGTTTTCTTCCAGAACCTCTTTACTGCATGTGAAATCATTCCTTCAATCCCTATTGCAGCATGAAGAGAAAGAACTTTTCGCATTGTGTAGACCTTGGGTTTCTCACTCACAAGGTGCATATCCTTGAGGAGAAACGACGATCTCCCAACAATCATTGTGGTCTTATTGAAGAATCAATTGAGATCCTTCACTACATGGTAGTAAAAGAAGCAACACAGAGCTCCAACTCCAATGTGGGAGAAAACAAAAATTCAGTAAGAAAGATGGGCAACCCTGTCAGCTCCAATGGACAAAAAGACAACAGTTCTTAGTCCCAAATCACCACTTTTTATCCTATTCTTCTACTTCTATTCTTAGTTTCCATGTCAAGTAAATTTATTTTGTTACTAGCACAGTTTGTAAAAGTCTATAAATGTTCTTGTTTTTCATGTAATAGTGTGAAAAATCCTGCCGGAGGATTGGCTTCTACCATCCAAACCCTATGCATCCTTCTCATGTACTCTATGGATGTAATGGAATTCTTGCACCCTCTCTTTTTTGGAATATATAAACAACAACCGATCTTATTAAAAATAAATAAAAAATAAAATAAAATTAACTTACAAAAAAACAATTTAAAAAAATAAATTAACATTGAAAAAATAAATTTTAAAAATAAAAAACGAGAAAAAAAGATATAAATATAAAAAATTTGACAATAAAGAGAATTAAAAAAAAACTTTTATAATAAAAAGAAACCATATAAATGTGAAAAAAATTGAATTATATATAAAAAATATAATCACTATAAATAAATAAATATATATATATATATATATATATATAATAAAAACTTTAAAAAAAGAGCCTTTTTATGACTTCTTGTTGGGCTCGACTTGATTCCAAGAATCAGTTGAGGGTCTTATCCGATGTTTGAAATCAAATGCAACCCTTCTAGTGGCGAAGGGGACACGACCTTGGGCTAGTGGAGCTGCGATGGAGCCATACCCAGGTCCTCAGTAGGGCATGGCCTTGTGTAGGCGGAGATTCATGTAACTTTGCATGCCCAGGGCCACGAGCTCACAGGCCCCTGGGCAGGCTCAATTTGATTATGACCAAGGGCCCGAAAATTAATTTTTTAATATTTTTTTTATAATAATCGTCATTTATTTTATAACTCTTTTTTTCTTTTATGGTTTTTGTTTAATTTTTTAATAAAAATATATAGACTTGTAGTTGACAAAAGTTGGTTAAAAAAATTTCCACCCCCTAAGCACCTCGTATGCCACTAAATCTCGAATCCAACTACATTGGGTTTCATAAAAAATATTTAATTACATTTATAAAATCACTGACGAAGTTTCTTTCCTAGATAAGTAAAATGGACAACAACCCTATTCCAATAATAAATAGAAAAAATTTATGGAAGACACAAAAGGATATAAATACTCCGAAGAATTACAAAAAATACAACTCCATAGAATGAGTATATAGGTGGAAATACAAGAAAATCACAATAACTAATTCCTATGACAAAATATTTTTAATGGAACAGTAAAAGGATTAAAAAACCAAATTGAATAGTGGCAGTGATAATTATTTACCTCTTAAAATAAGTAGAAAATGAAAATGGAAAGAATATGAACCAATTTCTATATCATAGGCATTAATAAGAAGTTTATTCTTCTCTCGAACATCATTTCTTCTACTATTTGTGAAAACGGTGCCAACCTCATTAAATGTAGGTTTTGCACCATCTTTAAGGTGATAATATTTACCTTATTTATAGGAGTTTTCCTTAGTACTCAAGAAATATCAACCTCTAAATATGGAAGAATTCCATCCTTATCTAAAATATCTTCCTTATTATCGTCAATTATTTATAACACTCAAGTTCGTGTGATTAATAAATTTTTGCAGACCACCACATAGAAAAACATTTAGGGGAGGTGTTGGTTACTTTAGACTAAACCTTGAAAAGTCCTATCCTAAGTTTTCAAGTTTCTTATCCGAGTGATGATCAATGTTTGATAATATAACGAAATTCCTTCCTTATCTCGAGTTTTAGCATTCACATCAGATCTCTTAACATCAACCATAATAGTCTTAGAAGTCAACAACTTCACAAAGATCTATGTATTACTTGGGAGATGAAGGACAAGTCGAAGGGTATGTTATTCCTTATATTATAATCGACTGCACCTCTATCATCGTCAAGGTCATGTATAGCGAACATCAACCTTTGGTGATTTGGAGGAATTCCCTCATCCTGAGTTTTACCATTGACATTATTGACAATCTTTTAGCTATCAACTTCATACGTAATTTTCATCTCGGGTAGAGTTTTTAGATTTTCATTCCACCTTCTTAAGTAATTTTCATCCCAGGTAGAGTTTTGAGATCTTCATGATTTTTTTTAGTTAGTAATGTGAAATATATGATGAGGTAAGTGTTTTGATGGTCATATGAATTTACTAGACATCTTGTTTATATGGCTACACTAATTCCTATCAAGATCAAAGACCTTACCCTTCATTGTAAAGAGTAGGACACACATATTTTCACTTGCCTTTTGTAAAACATATTAAAAATTGTTTTGAAAATTTGTCAAGATGCTACACTACATACATATTCCTTTGCAATTTAAAAAGAAGAAATGATATTAATATCCAATAAATTTATATAACTATTAGATAAAATTAGAAATAAATAACATAATATTATATGTTAGACAATCTCTCGAGTGCTTTGAACACCCTATTTCAAATATCCTAAAAGAAAATTAAAATATTAAAATGCAAACTAAATCCACATTGAATTATAAACGCCAATTCCATAATAATGTGACTAACAAAATAGAAAAAGTAAAAAATGGTAAAAGTATGAATTGAAGCCCTATTGGAAAGATGTGCATTTAAAAGGGAAAAAAAGCATTAATGGAAAGAAACACTAGAAAAAACAAACAACTAGAATCATCTGCCAAACCTAGACAAGAAAAAGTGTGCACCAAAAATTTCAAAGAGGCACGGATTTGATTGAAATTTTAAAAGGAATGAACTCTCAATTGAAGAAAGAGCATGGAATCCCAAAGGATGTAGAGGTGGTAAAACTCTTGTAGCCATTGAAGGGAGCTTGGGAATCCCTATATTAAGTATTATCATTTTTCTAGCATCTTCCTCCTCCTCTATCCATCTCAAGTTTGGTTATTCTTGTGTCTTTCACTATATGTGTGGTTAGAGTTTGGCCTTGTCTATGTTGATTTTGTGTTTGAGTCAATAATGGTAATGTGGGATAGAGGAGGACGCTGACAAGAGAAGGGAAAGGCAGGAAAGTTGAGTTGTTTAACAATTTTTTGTGCTCATATAAATCATTTATCTCTCAAAAATGGTATGGATCAAATTCTATTCTATTTTAGTGTTTTTATTCATCTCTACTTTTCTGTAAGAACTAATTCCATTCCATAACATTGCATTTTTGTTTTGTTCATTGTAAATTACTGGAGTGAATGTAGGGCTGATATTGCAGGGAAATGAATGAAAGACAGAAGGAAAGAGGTGGTTGACATTGTTATTGTTAAAAGCATCCCAATTAGCTCACTGAAGGCGTGAAATCAAATCCCAATTCTAGGTATATAGAGATGACCCTGTATCTCTCCTTTTGATTAGTTTAAACATGGTTCTTTAGCCATTTTTATTTAATTTAAGGCTCTAATTCCTCCTCAATAATTTTGAGTAGATATAATTTTTCCATCATTGCTTCATGAAGTTATCCCCTGTGAATTCAAGCAACACTAGCTTTTCAGTGACTTCTCATGGCTCTATATTTGGGTTTAATATATTGTGTATTAGTTTATTTTGTGGTTTGCTAGTATAACCTTTTCTTTATTACTTTAACCCATTGTTTTTTTGATATGCCTTGTTGCGTATTTTGTTCTCCATTCATTTAACTTGTGGGTTTCCCCTTTTCGGTATAAAAATATACATTTTTGAAAGTGGATTCCTATTTGTTTTCATTATTTAAATATGTGATACAAAGGCATATTATTTTTATATAAAAGACAACTTGATAATTTTTGTTATATCTTATTAAAGATATATATTTTTCTCTAATATTTATGTGGTATTGCATGCAAATTTATTTACGGGAAGGAATTCACCTCCTAGTTTTGCTAAAAGGGTTTTTCCCAAAGTAAACATTGATGTAGTTATATATTCTTTTCTTCTCTCAAATATTGTAAGTGAATTATGCACACAATTATTAATAAAATTATTTTTTATGGAAAGGGTTAAACTCTTTCCTAGTGCTCAAGTAGGATGGGGCAACATTCTTCTTTGAGTAGTGTCGTTATCTTTGTTTGTGTTGATTACTTTTCTTTAAACTCATACCCATCAAAACACATTTTTTTAAAGATATGTTTTCTTTAAAACATTTATATATGAAGCATGTCATCTTACTCTTCAATGATAATCCATTCATATTATAACACTTATCACATTTGCATCTAACTTATACAAATTATATAATCTTTCACCATACATTGAAAAACACTAAATATCACTCTAATTAGCAAACCATATTGGTTTTTCTTTTTTTGGTTTTGATTTTCATTGATTTTTAAAGATTTTTATATTGCATTATTTTATCTTTTATATAATTATATAAGAGTATACATATATAGTTTAGTTTTTTATATACTTACTATTTTAAAATTGTATATATATGTTTGTGATTTTGAAAATGTATTCATGTATTTATGTTGATATATTGAATTGATATTGTATCATGTTACTTTGAAATTGAGTAACTATGTGTTTAGTTTGATTGTGTGTTTGGTCGTTTGAAATTTCATATATATGTTGGTGGTCTTGATAATGATTATTTTCTTTTGTATTTCGACACCAAATTGGATAATGTGTGTTTTCTTATTTGGACTTGTATTTTGTATGTTTATTTCATTGAAATCCCATATATATGTGAATTCTTGTATGAATGTTTATTTATGAATATTTCTCTTTATTTGAAATTAAATGTATATATATGTGTGTGTGTGTGTGTTTATTTATGAATATTTGTATTGTATGTGGCTCAAAATTATAATTGTGTGTTCATTGTATTGAATTGTGATTGTAATTAATTGTATGACGTGTGTTTCCTTATTTGGAATTGTATATTATCTGTTTTTCTATTTGAATTTGTATTTTGTGTTCCATATTTAAAAATTTAAAATTGTATGTTTTCTTATTTTTGTATTTTCAGTGTTGTTTGAAATTTCATAAATGGAACACCCCTCACTTTTATGTAAAACTTTGCTAACCTAAGGGGAGAAAATCTAGGTTTGATGTGTAGAAAGAAAAGTAAATACTTTATGAAATAAATAAAATAATTAATCACTTGGAAAAGTAAGACACCAAGAGAGGAGATTCTTTCCAAATCCCATTGGTGAATGGGAATTGATCATTTCTTCATGATAAGGATTCTAGATCCAGACCTAGATGAGCTTAATGGATTGGAGATAAATATCCATTAAGTTACCTAGCTGGAGAAAGACCCTTAGTTAAGGAAAATGATAAAATGCTTGCAGAAGAGAAGGCAATATTTTATGAGGAAAATACTTGCGGGAGATAAAGGCGAGATTTTATATAAAATCCTATGAAAATGGATAAAATGATCCATAGAAGTGGGATGCCACTAATGCAAACCATAGCATCAAAGAGGGAATTAAATACCCATGGAAGATATCAACATGACGTAGTTGATCCGTGGAAATACATCTCAGCTTGGGGGTGAACTCAAAGCAGGGAGTTCTACGTTGGGTGGTGGTGCTTGATTTTCTAGGTGACATTATTTCAATTTCTCTTATCGAATTCCATTGCATGGTATGTGTTGTATGTTGGTCCTTCCCTTGTATATTGTCGAATTCTCTCAACATATGTATATAGATGCATGTGTGATCTTTGTGTAGAGGGATGATTGAATAATGATGCATGAAGCAACTAGGTACGATGAATAATTATGTTTTAAGGTTGCCATCATATAGCTGGTGGTTCAGGTTATCCATGTTAGGCCTTTTTCACTATGAATTGCATCTACTAAATGTAATCTTAACTATTTATTCACTATGGTTAATATTGCATAAGGTATCCCAATAGGACTATGAACATTTTATATGGAAAAGTTAACTACAATGTATTTATGACATCGTCTCCACTAATGCTTGTGTTAAATCCTTAGAGGAACAAACTTGAATGTAGGATTGCGAATGATCATCATTGATACCTTACACTGTCATGTGATTTATGCATGAGTAGAATTGTGGGTATTGACTTTGTCTATGGGATGATTATATATGGACGCATATGAAAACTATTTCATATAAGTTTAAGCCAAGTTAAATTTATAGAAGGAACATAATATGGGGTTTTAATATTGGATGGAGGTATGTGACAAATGGTACGAGAGCTCTAAGTTGAAATATTGCAGCCTAGGGCCCAACCCACCTATGTAGGGTATTAATGAGATTTAGGTCCTAAATTAGGAATTTAAATAACCTCAGTCGTTTGCATTCTTCTTATAACATCGTTATGATGAAAGAAAGAAAAAAAAACAAACAAACAAAAAAACCTGTGACAAACATATGCAAACCAAAATCCTAGATTCTGCCCCACCTTATGCATAGTAGTAGGATCTACCCTATTACACATGGAATCTAGCTCAGCATATTCCTTGTGCATGCATAGAATTTAGTATACACACTCATGGTTTAATTTCATTAGTTTTAGACATAATAGGATTGTTAAAAAAATGAGACTTAGAGCATAAGTCTATAGACATTAATATATGTACAATTAATAAGTTTCCAAAAAGTAAAGGTTTTGTTAAAATTATAAATCCCTCTCTACATAACTCAAATATTGAAATTTTTGTTACAAACAAAGTAGAAAGGAGAATCATGGTAAATTGGGAGGTTCAGAAATTGAAGACAATTGGTGGAATTGCTTTTAGGAATTTGTTGAGATATATTTACAAATAAAACCCCAGTAACCGCTACTATTCACTTGGTACGAACTTGGATATTTTAGAACAAGAAGGTATGACTAATTGAACCATACATTGGGTTAATGAAAAATTGTAATTTTGAATATTTATGCAAATACATGGTCTTGCCATAAGTATAAAATTGTAATTTGGGATCATCCAAAGCTTGACATCACTTAAGTCAAACCGGCTGCTTAATGTGATTAAAATGAATTAACTGTATTCTATGCTTAACATAAGATCCTCAATTATCTTAATGAGTGCAAGCTACATTCATGGCCACTGGCTCAAGTGCTGAGAAGCCCTACAAAACTGTAATGAAAAAGGTACGCCACAAGAAATGTGACATTCCGATGATTCCATTTTAGATGCTCGGAACCTTTGCTACCATGTTATGAATTCCCAGAGGTTTAAATCCTTGGACATCTCGTGCAATGCTAAAGCCACGAATGCGCATGAAGCAAATATGGTGATTTCAATTTTTAATTTCTAAGGATTGTGAATAGGGAATTTAGGACCCAATCTGCCATATAAATGATACGAAGATCGATGGATAGGTGTTGTATATCTTTTTGTTAATATATTTGAAAGGTATATATTGGATTAAAGGCACAACAACATGGTGTCAGATGACGAGTTGAGATGATCGTTTTTACTTATCTGTGGTGAGCACTTATCAATTTTAGAGAACCATAGCATCATGATTATTTCTTAAACAGGAAACGACAAATCTCTAATGTTATAAAAGAAGTTATAACTGCTAAAGGTAAATCGTGACCATGAAAAAAATATAGAGAGAATGAATAATACTAAAATAAACTATCAAAGGATTTTATTAATGAAGGGAGTTGTTCCTTTTCTACTAAATAAAAATAAATACCTTCCAAATACATCAAATCCAATTCATGGGTGATAGAATCACAACATGGATAAAATCACTTCCACCTGCTTTATTTTATGTAATCATGGGTTAAGTGATTGTGTGTATCTACACCAACCTTATAATAGTTTACTATGAGCGATGATGTTGGGTTTTCACAGCTTTAGGAATGGTTCTTTTTATTGGTACATTTAAAGCTAAATAGACACCTTCCCAAGTAGGTTGATGGATAAGATCCCATTGAGGGTTGTTGTTTCCTTTTTAGTCCCCAATACCACCTTTTTCTTGGCCCTATTCGCCGATCTGGGGAATTTAAAATAATTTTGTGTGGGATAATGGTTATCTTATCTTGGTGCCAGGGAGAAAAATGTCAATATCTACATTATTTGAGAAAAATAAACTTGTTTGAACATGCCATGCCAAAGTATCAAATTGTTATTACTCACTTCTCAAATAAGGATAAAGAGCATATTCAATACCTTAAAGCATTCAAATTACATTCCATCCTTAAAATAATAACCTTATTCATCTCGGGTAATCCTAATACTAGTAAAGGTATTATGAAATTATTAGTTTCTTTCTGGTTGAAAAGGTAATAAGAATGTGAGGTGTTCTTCAGGCCACTAACAACTATCCCAAAGGTAGGCAAGCGAGTGAAGCTACCATACTTGTAGAAAGAAAATGGCAACTTGTTGCGGGTGGTTATTCTCGTGCCTTCTCATGTAATTTGGATAACACTTATCCTTACTTGCACATGGACAAGTCACACTGGGAAAATATCACTCATCTTATCTTCTCATGTCTTATTTTCTCCTTGTGTGGAGGTTACATGGTGTCTATTCAATTAGCAATTTTGTGATATAAATACTCCTCATACCCATACATTGCTATCAAATTTCATCCTTTTCAGCGCTAAAACTGTATTGGAGGTATTTTTCTTTAAATTTCCTTTGAATTCTTCCATAGAGTGAGATATCGTAAGGTGTTGTGGTCATTTAGTAAGGGAGGCTGAGAAATGTCCCTGAGCCCATCGTCACAAAAATTTCTAGCTTGAAAGAGGAGAGCGAGGCATTGTCAAACATCTGGAGTCCTAATGGGTGAGGTTGAGTCATGTGTGGAGACTCACAATCTAGAAGAGGCTCGATGTAAGTGTTGTCTATTCTCACAATGGTGACTCTCGCATAGCCTTTTCTATGATGGCTTGCTCATATGAGGAAATTCCCATGATTTTTCTATTTGGTGTTTCTAGTATGGTTTAAGGTATACTAGCTCACTTCACTTTAAATTCTTGCCAACTCTCCTTTCTTTCATAAATAT
>Ga0068627_1000163_pt1 | contig 12687 bp, 8 predicted proteins | sample InSIn1gowninarea_FD_77430 | JGI IMG/M metagenome (GOLD analysis project Ga0068627, IMG submission 77430) | Clean room microbial communities from NASA Spacecraft Assembly Facility at Jet Propulsion Laboratory, Pasadena, California, USA -... ... | reverse complement strand
CATCATTGTTAAATAGGAAAACCACGCCACCTGTAATAACCCGCTGGTGGTCCGTAAGGGAGCAGGCTTTCACTCCTGCCAGATGCCTCTGGGTCTTGGGCCGTTAACCTGTTTCCTTACGTCCGAGGAAGACGAGCTCTTAGCCAAGCAGAAGCAGTTTTACGGCATACTCCAGGCCGAATATAAACCATTGTTCTACCATGTCTGTGTAACAATAATTTTAAAAATTAAAATAAATAAATAAATTTACAAATGATAAAAATTACATTTTGATATTTTTTCCGAGGGAAAAATTACATTTTGATATATCAGATAATAATTGTCAAGGTGTAGCTTCATATCACGGTCTTCCCAAATGATTTCATTCCACCAGTTTTTTCTAGCGAATATTCTATTCAATTTGGGTAACTTGTCCATCCCCATCGGAAGTCTCTTCGACTTTGGACATTGTTCTAGAAGCAACCTGCGCAGTCTGGGCAGTGTACTTTCATTCCATACACCATTATCTGATGCTCCCCCAATGCTTTCTAAATCCCATAATTGAAAAAGAACCAATTTCTCTAACATTAAAAATCCCCCGGAATTCCCTTTTCCCAACTCTTTCAAACCACGGCAATTAGTCAAGCACACAGCCTTCAGGTTTGGCACCCGTCCCAACGGAGACAGCTCCCGTAGCTGGTGACACCCCCGCAACCATATGCCTTGAAGATGTTGGAAGTTGTAAATGTAATCCGGCAGACTTGACCCCTCGTAGAGAGACAGTACAAAATGCTGAAGCTTACTCATCTTCTTCATGTCCTGAGGAAGATGATCACCATCAAACCTCAATTTTAAGTGCCTCGTGTCCAACCATGTTCCCATTATGCCCTCCTCAATTCTTCTTGGTCTCAATCCCTCTCGCACTTCTATAGTCAGCATCGTCAGATTTCTTAAACCCTTCAATCTCCAAATGCTTGCTTCCGATTCTGCTTCCACACTTAACTCAACTCCCCACGCCTCGAGGGTGCTTAATGAAGTAAGTTGGGAGATTTCATGTGGAATCACCTTTAACCTCGAACAGCCATCAAGACGAAGATGCTTGAGATTTTTAAGGTCACCAAGCCGAGACGGCAATGATTGTAGTCTGAAACAATTTTGAAGATCCAAGATTTGAAGGGATGAAAGATGCCCTATCTCTCCTGGCAAAACCTGGATGTTGTCGAGTTCTCGTAAACTGAGAAACTCAAGCTGCTTTAGTTGTCCCACTGAAGATGGGGTTGAATTTATTTTGCTGCCGTGCAGACGGAGAACCTTCAGAGACGTCAGACTGGCAACAAATCCTGGTGGAATCTCTTCAATTGAATTATCAACAGATAACATGAGACTCACCAGTTTTGGACATTGCAACTCGTTGGGGAGATTTGTAATACCATTTTTAAGAACTGATATCCTTTTGCAATCCTCATTCTGGATCTCTGGAAAAATTTTCAGCCCTTCACCTGCCTTGAATAAACAGTTCTCCTCCTCCTCGCCAACATATATTGCCATCTCACGGACAACATGGTGAACTCTTATAGATATGTACTCTGGAAGCTGCAAGATATGCGCCTCAGGGGCAGCATTTTGGAAGAAGCAACGATCTGCAAGAAGATTCACGTAGCTTCGCCCAATGGCCATGTCCATTAAGTGGTGCCCCTGTTTGCTCCTGACGAACCCCTGTGCAATCCACATTCCCACTAATCCCTCCACATTAATTTTTTCATCTTTGGGATACATTGCACAATAGAGGAAGCAATTCTTGACGTCTGAATTGGGCAATGCATCATAGCTCCATCTTAATAGTGGATAGAGTTCTGGATCAAAGCGAGGATGCAGAGTATTTCGATCAGAAGAAGAATTTGCAATTTTTATGGAAGACAAACAAGTATTCCATTCACCTAATCTGGTTTTCCCCCTCATTGCTGCGGCGACTAAGTTGATGGCCAAAAGAAAACCTTTACACTCGTCCACAATATTGTGAGCACACTCCTCTATATCCGTAGGAACAGGGTCGTCCTTGAAAGCAATTCTCCTGAACAATGTCCAGGCTTCATCTTGAGAGAGCGCTTGTACCGACTCTTCTGACGTGGTCACAGCTGGAATCGGATCTCTGTTGACAAGGTAGTCACCGATAACAAACATTGAAAATTCTGATTGAAGGCCTTGAAAGAGGTAATTAAAAAATACCTTCCTTTCCTTAATTTCTTGTTTTGGGGGTCTCGCTTGCTTCTCCATGAGACAGTCCAGACGCCATTGTCGTTGTGATGGAGTACCATAGCGCTGGAGTATGCTTTTTGCTTCTGTAAGGGAATTATGCAGCAGTTGCAACCAAATCTTGAGGGGCTCCGGGGCGGCTTTATCTTGATCTTGGAAGACGGCGCTTATGTCGAGCAGAATATTGTCCAGAGGCTTCAATTCAGTTTGCAGAATGTGGCGCTTTTCCTCCTCCTCCATAACATCCTTCATTAGTGGGATGATTGGAGCGATGACTGGAGCGATGACAGCTTCGCGACCTCTAACAAATACTGAAATGTCACTTTCAAGAGCTTGAAAGAGGTAATCAAAATGTACCTTCCAATTTTTGACTTGTTTCGACGCTCTCTGCGAGTTGTTGCTAAGACAATCGAGACACAGTTGCCGTGAATTTGAGCGACTGAGTATGCTTTTGGCCTGTGTGAGGCAATTATGCAGCAGTTGCAGCCACACCTTCAGGGTCTCACGGGGCGCTTCAGGCAGTTGACCCTGGAGGACGGTGGTAGTATAATGCAGAAGATAATCCATATGAGTCAAATTAGCTTGCAGAATTCCACGGTTTTCTGCCTCCTGAATTACTTCTTTCATAAGTTTGATGAGTGGCTCAACACTGAAAACGTCGCTTCTGGCCATGGCTTTCTTTAACGTTCTTGTGGCCTCAGAGAAGAACAGAAGGGAGGGAGAAATCCAGGAACTGTGATTGAAATTTGAGAGGGAGGGAGAGGAATGGAAATGTAAGGATGAGCAATGACTCAAGCAGCATTCCGCATTTCATGGATTGCCGCAAGGAGGGGCATTCGGCATTCTGCACCTCAAATGGCTAAAGTTGATGCGAATTCTTCATCCTTTGTGACAAAGCAAAGAATAATCATAGCATTGCCGTGCAGGAGGGGCATCGGGCATTCTGCAATTTACATTTCCGTGCATTCACATGGCAAAGTTTATGCGAATTCCAACATGAAAGCGAAAGTATATGCGATTTCTTTTTCGAAAGAAAATTGTTATGCGAACTCACTCTTTAACGGAGAGTGTACGCCATTCATCCATTTACGTGGGTCATTCGGCGTTGTGCACACATGCTAAAAGTGTATGCGAATTCCAACTTTAAAGTGAAAGTATATATGCGATTCATTTTTTGAAAGAAAATTCTTCTGAGAAGTCATGTTTCTGATAAAGCACAGAATAAGCATAATTATAAAGAGAAAATGTAATAAAAGAAAACAGCCGTGGTGTTGCTTTTGTTATGTGGAATTTACGTTCTTATATGAAAGTAATAAAAAAAAAGCATGACCGCCTTGATATTTGTGTGGAATTTAAATTTGGAAGATTTTCAATTTTTTTTTTTGTTTTTAATAATGAGTATTTGTTATTATATTTAAAATTATTTTTGAAAAACAAATTATTAGATTTTAAGAAAAAATAAAAATTGATCACATGAGTAAGGGCCATATCTATTTTATTTAAATTACTAATTATCATAAAGGGTAAAATGAATTCTATAAAGAGGGTAGAGTGAATTTTATTATTTTTGGGCATGACACTTAATATATATCATGAAATATAAAATTATGTTAAATCAAGTAGAATTAATTAAAATAACAATTTTTTTGTTTGAATAGGAGCAATATCTTCCATTTACTTGGAATGTGTTAGGAAATATGTTATGAGAGATTCATAAAAATCCAACTTAAGATGAGCAGAGTCTCCATTGAAAAAAATTATATTATATTATCAGTTGTGTTGAATATAACAAAACATTATTATTTATAATAATGGGAAGGGGTTCTATATTAGATAAAGATAGCTCTCATAACTAGGAAAATAACAAAATTGCTTACAATAATTGGCATATGGGAAATGATGTATTAGGAAATACCAATGCTAACACTCCCTTGACGAAAACTTAGGGAGCAAGCATAAGATAAAATTGGGTTTCAATAATGAGGCTTTATTAGGTATCCAAGTACAAAATAGACTTTGTCATGAAAAGTGATGAACATTATGTATTTATGTAACCATGGAGGGGCATTTAGCATTTTGCACCACACATGCTAAAGATTAGCATGTTGTGTTTACTATTATGCTTCATGCACTTTCCCCTCTAAAATACCAGGAGTATCATCCCAACACTCAATTTCTCTAGCTATGCATACAATTATAGCATTAACCAACACATCCTAGTGATACCCCATAAAACATGCCAACAAGATAATAAATCTATGCGAATTTTAACTTGAACAAAAATTGCATAATCACAAAAAAATGTAATAAAAGAAAAAAATAATGGTGTTTCTTTTTCTATGTGCAATTTTCATTCCTATACAAATGTTCTAAAATAAAAGAGTGGTGGCATTGATATGGCCGTGGAATTTAAATTTGGAATAATTTCATTCTTATGAAAGTTAAAGTTAATTTTATACATCAGGCTATTATTAATAACAAGTATTTCTCATTTTTTTTTAAATTGTATTTAAAGTTTAAAAAATAAATGTTTATGAGATTTTAAGAAAAAAATGAAAAATAAGAAGTTATCAAATGAGTAATGCCCACTTCTATATTGTTTATGGTAATCAAAATCATATTAAATCACCACTAATAATTAATTGTGAAGTGAATTCATGCTTTCTTTGACATGACACTCAATATATATCGCGAAATGTAAAACTATGTTAACTTTAATAGAACTAGCTAAAACCACAAAACTTCTATGTTGAACAAGAATAATATCTCCCATTTACCTTGAAATGTGTTAGAAAATAAGTTATGACAGATGCATAAAAATCCAAGTTAAAATGTGTGGAGACTCTAATGAACAAAATAAGATCTTATTATCTTTATTGGTTGACTTGAATACAACAAGAAATCATGATTTATAACAAGAGAAATAGTTGCAAAGTAGCAAGTCCCTGCCTTTATAACATGATTTCTAATTTTGTTTTGAAACTACAAATGAGAAAACAAAACTATGGCACAATTCGTTCAACTAATCATTGGATTTGGGAATTTGATAGAAGAGTTAAGACAATGAAAAAAATTACGTTGCAGCAAACACGACATATTACAATGAGGCATCTAGAAATTTTTGTATAAAATTCATGCACCTAAAAGCATATGGAAAGAACATGGAGTATTAAATACAATTAATGATCTGAACTTAAAAAGGAATGCAACAACTTACAGATATAATCATAAACACAGAGATGCAACAGAAAAAAACTTCATTTCATTGTTAGAAAAATATTGAACTATGCTTACAATCAGAATGGAAATAATATAGCTCGGGCGATGGTAGCTTATCTCTGAGAAGAGATGTGGCTGCTACATGCCTCTAAAATTTGTTACAATGAGGCTCAAGGGCCTATTTATTATTGGAAAACATGAGAAAACCCTAAACAACCAAAACCCTAACCCCAAAAGATGTAACACCAAGAGTTTGTGGGCCTCGTTGGGGTTAGTTGGGCAATCAACTTCCTGAGGTCGTCGATGAGCCTCATCATCGGGTAATTAGATGGGCCTTAATTCACCTCCTAGCTTAGTCAAACCAAATTTTCTCACAACTTATTACATGTTTTGATTATATTTTATTTGATGAGATGAGTTAAAGTGAGATATTATGAATAGTGGACTAATATGCATTAAATGCAAGTTTGGAAGAGAAAATCAAGGAATTTTGGCAAAGACTAAGGTTTGAAACTTGAAAGGGACAAGGGAGAGAGATTGTAGGAGGTAAATCCTCCTCATTTACTCCTTCCCCATTCAAATATTCCTTCATTAATCCCACCATCTTGGAAAGCAAGCAACCAAGCCTTGAAGATTAGAAGGCAGTCGAGCAAGTGATAGACAAGGAGTAGTTCATCTCGAGTTTGGGAGTCGAGCCTCCCTAAATTTAAGGAAGTCGTTGGAGACTTCAATTGTATAAGTAGAGAGGCCTAGAGCCTCATTAAGATTCAAAATTTTGTTGTAAAACTCTAGATATTTTTGAGCTCCAGACTTGTGGAAGACTTTTTGATGTAATTTTTTTGTTTTGGAAATAAGAATGAGTTTGTTCTTGATTCAGTACTGAATTAACTCAGAGGGCTAAAGCTCTTGGTTTAGGACCCAACCCTGGTAGAAAAGGCTCCTCTTCTTGTATCTTTATGCTTAGCTTCGTTTCATAGATTCATGGTTAAACTGTTGTTAGAAGTATTTCATTGCAAGTAGTGTAGATTTGATTAATTGTTTATTAGTTTTCTTCCATTTGTGCCTTACTTCAGTAGCAGGCTAGAAGGGATAAAAGAGGCCCCACAAAGCTATCAGTAGGTGTCTTATCCTCACTTCTTCCTTCTGAGATCATGATTTGAGGAAAAGACCGTTATGCAACCCAAAAAGACAGATTTCCATTTCCTTCATCATATTTAGAATTTTATGTACTTAAGATAGCATTTGATCAGTTTTGCAAAGTAGGATTTCATTGCCATCTCTTCTATCTTCATTATTGCAGTAGATCTTATCCATGACTCCATGTTATTCAGTAATTTCTTCATGCATAAGGTAGACAGTTAGTTCATTAAATTATGCTTTTCTAGTTCATGAGAATTATTCTTGTTTACATGACTTTTTGGAAATTACACATGTTTGATGCAGAGCAGGCATTTCAGACATAGACAGAGATCTCATATCAAGAAGCCACCTTCCAACCTCATTCAACCATAGGCATTCCTCATTTTCATCAAAACCTTCCCCAATTTCATCATTTTACATACAAATTTTCTCAAGCATTTTGAGCGAATCCAACCATCTCCTAAACTTGGTTTTAGGTTCTGAGTGATCTTAGGCTCTTCTCACTCCATTCCACCCATCAAACACTATCCCTAAGCTTTCCATCACCTCTAACGCCCATCATTTTTCTCACGGCTGCATCCTGTAGAAATACAGGGAATCTTGTAGGTTTCTAGTACATCTTGTAGGTTTTCCTGTAGTGGCCTGTTTTAAGGCCGAATTGAGGGAAAACCTCTAGGAATCCTCCCAAGGTCACCTAAGGGTCCCCCAAACCTTCCAACCATCTCTCGAACCTTCCAGCCATCCATCAACACCCCTAAACCACCTGTCACATCACCAAGAGAGATTAGTTTGCACACCTGACTTTTCGTGAAAAGCATAAAAAGACAAAATAGATTTCTTACAATTCTTTACATGCATAGCAGTTGTGTTCAATGTTCTTAGCTTCCATGCTTAGGATAGTAGCATTTTGTTCATGTTAATTTAGCATCATTGCAAAGCATAACTCTTAGCAGTTAATTAGGAAATGATATGCCCTAGCATTGAATTTTAGTCTCTTTCATTATTGCAGTATATCAGCTCTCTCTTAGAGTAGATTTCTCTTTCTTTCATCAAGGAACCAAGCTTCTTCTGAATCCATAGAAGTCTGGCTTGAAAACCCTAGTGGTCTCTCGCCAGCTAAACAATGACAAAAGGCAGAACCATCACTTTTACTTGTGTATACAACACTGTCACCTCCAAGTTTGTATGAACCCCAGGTTGATAAAGTAAAGTTGGTAGCTCCATGAGTTGTAGCATTCTTGCTGCAAAACTGGCGCTCATCACTTGTTGGTGCCATTGCTAGGGAGGTGTCTGAGTAATATGTGGTTACTGCTTTCTTTCTTCTACTTCTTGTTTCTACTATTCTGCCATTAAGTTCATTTTTGCAAAAGTAATTTAGTTTGCCTTTCATTCTGCATTCTTTCCTTTCCTTTCCATTCTACAAGTTAGATTTCAAGAAAGTAGCTAATCTTTTCATTCTGTCAGTAGTTCTCATTTAGTCTGCAATTTTAATTCTACAAGTTAGATTTGAATTCAGCAATTAGTTTTTCATTCAGTTAGTAGTTTTCATTCAATCCGCAAATTCAGTTTTGCAAAGCACTTTCAAAATTTGAAAAAATCACAAAACTAAACTGAAAACATTTCCTCTCATGCCTCATAGGAATAGGGATAACTTAGGGAAATTTTTGCCAAATACCCCCACTGCATCCAACAACCAACCTTCCCTCTTCTTCGGTGGCTGTGAACTGAAGGAACCCTTAGGTGAGCAACCAGACATATTTGAAGAAACTACAGGGGAAGAAGAAGAACCCATTACTACCGAAGAAGTATTAAAAAACATGGAGTATTAAATACAATTAATGATTTGAACTTAAAAAGGAACGCAACAACTTACATATATAATCATAAACACAGAGATGCAACATAAAAAGACTTCATTTCATTAATAGAAAAATATTGAACTATGCTTACAATCAGAATGGAAATAATATAGCGAGCGATGGTAGCTTATCTCTGAGAAGAGATGTGGCGGCTACATGCCTCTGAAATTTGTTACAATGAGGTTCAAGGGCCTATTTATTATTGGAAAACATGAGAAAACCCTAAACAACCAAAACCCTAGCCCCAGAAGATGTAACACCAAGAGTTTGTGGGCCTCGTTGGGGTTAGTTGGGCAACCAACTTCCCGATGTCGTTCATGAGCCTCATCATTGGGTAATTATATGGGCCTTAATTCACCTCCTAGCTTAGTCAAACCAACTTTTCTCTCAACTTATTACATGTTTTGACTATATTTTGTTTGATGAGATGAGTTAAAGTGAGATATTATGCCTAGTGGACTAATATGCATTGAATGCAAGTTTGGAAGAGAAAATCAAGGAATGTTGGCAAAGAATAAGGTTAGAAACTCGAAAGGGACAAGGGAGAGAGATTGTAGGAGGTAAATCCTCCTCATTTACTCCTTCCCCATTCAAATATTCCTTCATTAATCCCACCAGCTCGGAGTGCAAGCAACCAAGCCTTGAAGATTAGAAGGCAACTGAGCAAGTGATAGACAAGGAGTAGTTCATCTCGAGTTTGGGAGTCGAGCCTCCCTAAATTTAAGGAAGTCATTGGAGACTTTAGTTGTATAAGTAGAGAGGCCTATAGCCTCATTAGGATTCAAGTTTTTGTTGTAAAACTCTAGCTATTTTCGAGCTCCAGACTTGTGGAAGACTTTTTGATGTAATTTTATGTTTTGGCAATAAGAATGAGTTTGTTCTTGATTCAGTACTGAGTTAACTCAGAGGGATGAAGCTCTTGGGTTAGGGCCCAACCCTAGTAGCAAAGGCTCCTCTTCTTTTATTTTTATGCTTAGCTTAGTTTCATAGATTCATGGTTAAACTGTTGTTAGAAGTATTTCATTACAAGTAGTGTAGATTTGATTAATTGTTTATTAGTTTGCTTCCATTTATGCCTTACTTCAGTAGCAGACTAGAAGGGATAAAAGAGGCCCCACAAAGGTGTCAGTAGGTGTCTTTGCCTCACTTCTTCCTTCTGGGATCATAATTTGAGGAAAATACCCTTATGCAACCTAAAAAGACAGATTTCCATTTCCTTCATGATATTTAGAATTTGATGTACTTAAGATAGCATTTGATCAGTTTTGCAAAGTAGAATTTCATTGCCATCTCTTCTATCTTCATTCTTGCAGTAGACCTCATCCATGACTCCATGTTATTCAACAATTTCTTCAAGCATAAGGAAGACAGTTAGTTCATTAAATTATGCTTTTCTAGTTCATGAGAATTATTCTTTTTTACATGAATTTTTTGGAAATTACACATGTTTGATGCAGAGCAGGCACTTCAGAAGTAGACAGAGATCTCATATCAAGAAACCACCTTCCAACCTCATTCACCCATAGGCATTTCTTGTTTTCATCAAAACCTTCACCAATTTCATCATTTTACATAGAAATTTCCTCAAGCATTTTGAGCAAATCCAACCATATCCTAAACTTGGTTTTAGGTTCTGAGTGATCCTAGGCCTCTTCTCACTCCATTCCACCCATCAAACACTTTCCCTAAGCTTTCCATCACCTCCAACACCCCTCATTTTTCTCATGGCTGCATCCTGTAGAAATGTAGGGAATCTTGTACGTTTCTAGTACATCTTGTAGGTTTTCCTGTAGTGGACTTTTTTGAGGCCGAATTGAGGGAAAACCTCTAGGAATCCTCCCAAGGTCACCCAAGGGCCCCCCAAACCTTCTAGCCTTCTCCTGAACCTTCCATCCATCCATCAAGCCACCTAAACCACCTGTCACATCACCAAGAGAGATTAGTTTGCACACTTGACTTTTCATGAAAAGCATAAAAAGAAAAAATAGATTTCTTACAGTCCTTTACATGCATAGCAATTGTGTTTGATGTTCTTAGCTTCCATGCTTAGGATAGTAGCATTTTGTTCACATTAATTTAGCATCATTGCAAAGCATAGATCTTAGCAGTTAATTAGGAAATGATATGCCCTAGCACTGAATTTTAGTCTCTTTCATTATTGTAGTAGATTAGCTCTCTCTTAGAGTAGATTTCTCTTTCTTTCATCAAGGAACCAAGCTTCTTATGAATCCATAGAAGTCTGGATTGAAAACCCTAGTGGTCTCTCGCCAGCTGAATAGTGACAAAAGGCAGAACCATCACTTTTACTTGTGTATACAGCACTATCACCTCCAAGTTTGTACGAACCCCAAGTTGATAAAGTAAAGTTGGTAGCTCCAGGAGTTGCAGAATTTTTGCTGCAATACTGGTGCTCATCGCATTTTGGCGCCTATGCTGGGGAGGAGTCTGAGTAATACGTGGTTACTGCTTTCTTTCTTCTACTTGTTTCTACTATTTTGCTATTAAGTTCATTTCTGCAAAAGTAATTTAGTTTGCTTTTCATTCTGTATTCTTTGCTTTCCTTTCCATTATGCAAGTTAGATTTCAAGCAAGTAGCTGATCTTTTCATTTTGTTAGTAGTTCTCATTCAGTCTGCAATTTTAATTTTGCAAGTTAGATTTCAATTCGGCAATTAGTTTTTCATTCAGTTAGTAGTTTTCATTCAATCTGCAAATTCAGTTCTGCAAAGCACTTTCAAAATTTGAAAAAATCACAAAACCAAACCGGAAACATTTCCTTGCATGCCTCATAGGAATAGGGATAACTTAGGGAAATTTTTGCCAAATAACCCCACTCCATCCAACAACCAACCTTCCCTCTTCTTCGATGGTTGTGAACTGAAGGAACCCTTAGGTGAGCAACCAGACATATTTGAAGAACCTACAGGGGAAGAAGAAGAACCCATTCCTACCGAGCCAATGGCTGAAAACAAAAATGACAGAGGGAATAGAGAACGAGTTGAGGGTGCCTTCCCCATTAGGGAAACCAATGGGGACACTAATATGAAAAATATAAGCCCCTCTTCCCTTCCTCATTTCCATGGCCTGACCACAAAAGATCGCGACACTTTCCTATTTGAGTTTGTTGTTGTATGTCGAACCTATGACTATACAGATGATGAGAAGAGGTTGAAACTATTTCCATCTACCCTCAAGGATGCAGCTCTGTGCTAGTTCGTGGGTTTACTTGGGGATATCATCACAACTTGGGCTCAAATGCATCAAGCCTTCAACAATAAGTATTGAGATTATTATAGGTCTAAGGATACTAAAGAAGAAATTATTAGGATGACCTTAGGTAATGATGAATTTGTTCAGTAATCTTAGTGGGGGAGGTTCTGGAAGAGGCACAACTTAGGGTTTCAAATGAGCTTCACAACACTTGACCATCTCTGAACAACAACAGACCTGCAGCTTCTAAACTCCTTTAGAAACCACTAATATGGGTCCCCTTCTGGGGGAGGTTGCAGAACCTCCCCCAAGCAGCATCAACAAGATACAGATTCAACATGAGGTTGAACAGGACTTTGATATGATATAACCTACCAACAAAGTACAGAAGACTGATTCAACTGAACAAGGGACCCAACAAACACCACAAGACGCAGAGGCACTGCTTCCTACTCAATAGCAAGATAATCCAGCATTGAACAACGAGATCTCCAAAGCCACCTCGGCCACCTGCAAGTCCATTGCAGCAGAGAGACCTAAAATAGAACTACCTGGGCACAAGATGAATGCCCAAATCCAATTTATGAAGGACCACGCTCTCATAGGGAAATTTATTGGCTTCTAGCCAACAGAGAAAGCCCTGCAAGGATGGGTTGCAGCCAAATGGAAACCCAAGGGCCATATGACCCTGTAGCTCGGACCCAAAGGCTTCTTTACGGCTGTCTTTAACTGCATAGAAGACCACAATAGATTCCTAGACGGTTGTCCTTATTTCTTCAACTCCGTCGGATTCTATCTCAGAGACTAGATAGAAAGATTCAATCCAGACAAAGAAGATTTCAGTTGGGCACCTGTCTAGATCCACTTGTATTCCCTTCCATTATAATATTGGGATGAAGAATTTCTAAAATACATTGGAAATGGTCTGGGGGACTTCATCAAGATAGCTGAAGAAAGTAAGCTACGAAGATACATCTCCTATTCTCGCATCTGTGTTTACATGCATCTCGACAAGGCACTCTCGGACT